>ENA-UOUJ01000108-UOUJ01000108.1-activated-sludge-metagenome-genome-assembly--contig:-NODE-108-length-72540-cov-22.482307_pt1 | contig 72540 bp, 64 predicted proteins | sample MGYA00249839_ERZ747224 | MGnify/ENA primary metagenome ERZ747224 (study PRJEB28782, sample SAMN03220277) | activated sludge metagenome | biome: wastewater; feature: sewage sludge; material...
TGTTTAATACCGGGAAAGATTTCTTTACAGTAGCTACATCATAGCCTAAATCCCGGATTGCTTTCACGGCTTTTGGCACTACATCAACGGCGTCATCCGCATCAATGACAGCCCTGTTATTATTGAGTTCTACTTTGTGAGCAGTGATGCCTTTTACTTTACTTAATCCTTTATCAACAATCAGGGCGCAATGTTCGCTGTCCACTCCTTCCAGTGGCATATAAATAGAATTGTTATTATCTTTTGACATATCCTTTCAATTTTAATAATAGCAAAACTACTGTCCTGAAAGGCTGCTGCTGTTATATAATTATGGGAAAAAGTTACATTTTTTAGGATTAAAACATGATCTATAAAACGCTAAAGGCGAATTCAATCCTCAGTTTTTCCCAAGTCATGGCGATTGTTCCGTTATTATTTTTTCCGGCGGTAATAAAATATTGCAGTCTTTCTGTAAGTGAATTTTTCTTTGGCTTTTATTTAATCCTTACTATTTCGTCTTTTCATCATATTCCGATGCCAGGTGTTGTTTCCAGTGTTTGTTTATAATAACTGTCCATTCCTTTTTCCCGGAAGTTCATACAAAAAGCTGAGGATTTTCCAGTTCCTGTTTTACTACCATTACACAGCGTTTACAAACCATGTTTTTTAATATAGCGATACATCTTTATTGAACCTACAAGCTTAATATTCTTGAATGTATTTGATTTTCATTTTCCCAAACACACAAAATTTGCTCATTCCCAATGGCTTTGAGAACCGGAGTAGTGCCTTTGCCCAATATTTTTTTCTCCCCTTGAGGTAACAAGCATATAACGGCTCCTTTTTCTATCCAGGCGTATACATTTTTTCCATCTGCTATTTCCAAAGTGCAATTCCTTCCTTCCCCGATTTGCTGCTCAGGCTTCCCGGGCTCACAGGCATATATTTTTCCTTTCCTGTTCCAGACCGTTTGTGCTTTGTTATTCTGTACTACCAGACTGCCGCCGTCCATAGGACAACCATTTAAAGCCCAGCTTCCCGTCCCTAATTTTTGAGCATTGCTAAAAGTAAGCCCTCTATTATTTGATTGAATTAAATATAAATCCCTGTTTCCATTTAACCAGTTACGAAACATAACATAAACATTATTTCCTTCTATAACCACGGAAGGCTTGCAACATTCACATACTGTTGTATCCGGAGAAGCATAGATCATTACGTTTTTTGACCAGGTTTTGCCGCCATCATTTGATCCTGCACCAACTATTTTATTATGCTTATCCCGCAGGTCGAGCCATACAGCATAAAGATTTCCCTGATTACCACTTAGCGCCATCAATTGTTCTTTTGCTACTGTATCTGTATCATTTACCCTGGCAGATTTTATCCAGTTACCTGAATCTGTCATGTTATATGAAAAAATATCACCTTCCTTATTGCAGGCGATGATAGTTAATCCATTTGATGTGGTAGCAATTTGCGGCCCGCGCATATGTGAAGCGGCAAGCCCTGGTAAAACCGAAACTAAGGCTGGAGCAGAAAACGATTTGCCGTGATCTGTTGACGCAGCATACATGATACTGTCACCACTACCAAAAACGATATGAAAATTACCAGTATTATCATTTGTTGCGTTTGGCATTTGACCATTCCCTATTATTACTTCGGAAGTGATATCTTGTGGTCTTCCATCTTTACAGCTTGTAAGTGATGCACCAATAATTGTTGTAATGACTAATAAACTGAATTTCATATAACAGGATTTTGATTTTAATAGCATTTAAACTTTGAAAAGTTTCAAATCGCTATATTACTTTATAGACTATGCAAGTTAAGGTTTCCTGCTTTGTATGATTTTTGTTCTTGAAAGATGGAGTAGTTTTTAAAAAAGCTGTGTTATTTTTAACTTGAAAGGGTATTAGTTGATCTTTCAGAATTTTATGTTCATTTATGAAAGTAAATAATGAAAAGATTGAGAAAATCTGAGTGATCTAGAAATACGTTGAAAATCCAAACTGAAAGCCTGCCAGCTTTGATGGAGGGTTTCCCAGCAGATCAGTTTGCCAGTTATACCTGTAATTGAATCGTATTACTGTTTGGCCTGCCGGACGCCAACTTATTGCCGGCACTACGGAAATAATATGGTCGGCTATATTATGCCCGGTTGATTTAAAAGACCCTTTATTCCAATCCACATATTCAAATCGTACTGCTGCATTTAGAACTGCCTTGTCAAATCCAAACATAGGTTTTTTGATAATGGGTTGAACAATATCTATGAAGCCTCCTTGTTGTTTTCGGCCAAATTGTTCTGTGTATGTGTCGGCAATATCTACATTTACCCATGCCCATTCACCGTTAATAAAAGTGTTGGTTTTTGAAATGGTGGTATTAAAATCAACAGCAAACACATTTAGCCGACGTTTCTTGTCTAAGATTAGTCCATCATCTTTAAACTTATTGTACACCCCACCCATATAGGATAATCCGAGCTCCCCGATTTTACTGTTTTTTACTGCAATTTTTCCTGTCAGCAAAGGGCTTCCGTTGAAACTTTCTTCAAAGCGGTCGCCATTTTCTTTGGCAGCAGGCAGAAATGTTTTATTCTCCGAATTTGAAATGATACTTTCATCAAAGCCATTGGTCAGGTAGGCTTCATAAGCGTATACCCAATTTTTTTTGTATTTTTTTCCAAATATGCCAAAACCAACATTACTCCAGGTTGCAGGCAACATTTGCGTTGCAGAAATGGGGCGATCAACAAATTCCCATTTGGGTCCGTCATGGTTTTGATTGAATCCCCCGATCGGGTTCATCACAACGCCACCTCTAAAGTTCAGTAAGGGAGCGAATTCAAAATCAACAGAAGCAAATTCTATATTTATTTCTTTTGTACCATCTTCAAATTCGATTTCAGATAAAAATTTTATTCTTTTTGCAATGGACGAGGAAATAAATAGTGTTAATCTGCGCATCTGGAACTGATGACCTTCGCTCACGCCATCCTCACTTAAATATTGATAATTGGCTTCAACATAACCTCCCAAAGCCACTGGTAACTTTCCAAGCTGGATAAATGGACGGTTATATACGGCATCCATATTCAATTGTAAACCGGATGTGTCTTTTAAAGGCTTTCTCAATAATTCAGGATCGATCTGCCCAAAAGCAACACGCAATGCTAAAACGAATGAAAGCAGTAAGAAAAGCTTTTTCATAATTGTTTTCTCAGGTCTATGAATAATTCGTTATTGGTAATTATCACAGGAAATGTTCTCAGACCATTATCGGCAGGGCCATTGGTAACCTGGCCTTTATTATTGAATTCACTGCCATGTGCCGGGCATTGCAGAAAATCCCCGGATGCCTGTAGTTCAGTTCCCTGGTGGGTACACTTCATCCATAAAGCTGAGTACTCCTGTTCGTTGAACCTGTATACGCATATAGGATATTGCAGTGCATCATTTCGTACAATGATAAATGATCTGTAAGCTGTATTTCCTTTTTGCCTTATCATAAATTCATCTTTGTTCACTGTTAACCCATCTTTTGCCAGATTGCCGGAAGTATACCTGGTGAAAGTGCAGGAAGGAAGTAAAGAGGAAATTGCTGTTGCAGACATACAGGCAGTGCAGGCATTTACAATAAAATCTTTTCTGGTCATGCTATATTTTAAAGTTATAAGGATTCAAGAAACCTGATAATGCTAATTTTGTCTGCTGAAGAAAGCCCTTGAAAATTGATTTTACTCTGTGATGCCTCACCGCCGTGCAACAGAATAGCTTCTTCAATACTTTTGGCCCGTCCATCATGCATTAAAAAAAGTTGTCCTCCCTGAGAATTCTTCGACAAGCCCAATCCCCACAAGGGCGGAGTTCTCCATTCGGCTGGTAACGCTGTTCCTTCAGTATAACCATCATTCAAATCCGGGCCCATATCATGCAATAGCAAATCGGTATATGGAAAGATGGTTTTATTTGATAAAGCTGCAATGGAAGACAGTCCGGTTTGAAGTTGAGGTGTATGGCATTTACCGCATGAAATATTCATGAAAAGCTGTTTTCCTGCAATAACATCCGCGTCATTTTGATTTCTTTGAATGGGGGCTTTGAGTGTCTGGAGATAGAAGACTACATCCAATACAGTTTGATTTGAAATTTCGGGATCAACCTCCAGTCCGTCATACGTATTGTACGGCTCGTAAGTAGAATTAATTCCCATGTCCTGATTATACGCATTGGCAGTTTGCTGAAGAAGGTCATATACGGCTGCTTTTTTCCCAAAGCGCCCGATGTATTTTCCATTACGTTCAACTGTGCCTGGGCGTAGCAGGCTATATGAAGGTATATTTATCCAATTGGGCCGCCCTGATATTCCATCAGCATCTGCATCCTTTTCATCCGCCAAAGCAAGTATAGTGGCGTCTGTAATTGCTTCCAGTAATCCTAACCCGGTGTTGGCGGGTGGAGTAAATTTAGAAAAGGTAGCATCTGCCGGAATTTGTTCAGGTTGAAAACCCAGAAGAGCCCGTTGCTGCAGTTGTGGTCCTCCTAAATGAAGGAACCCGTTAGCTAATGTATCACTTTGCCCAAACCGGGTAAGTGTTGTGAAAGGATGTCCTTTACCATCGCCTGCATGACAGGAACCGCAGGAAGTAGCGACAAACCTGGGGCCGAGACCATTATTTACAGAGAATATTTCATCATTAAAAGCCACATCTCCACGCAAAAAAATCCTTCTCTGTTCGGGTGTTAATCCCTCCATTGGTCCATCAAGTATCTCGTCATCCGCCGGAGCCTCAGGCATTAATTTACCACAGGAAATGATGCCGGTAATTAACACCGAAAGAACAAGTATCCCCAGCAACTGTTTCTTCCCCATATGTTATGGACTTTGCAGCAAATATAATACAAGTTTTTATTAATCGAATAATAAAGTTAGATTAGTCTAAATAACAAGTTTCCCCAATATCTATACCTTTAACAGATGAAACCTGTCGTACAGTTAAGCTTTACAGAAGAAAATTATCTTAAGGCTATTTTTTCGCTCTCTGAAAGAAATGAATCGTTCGATACTTCAACAAGCGAGATTGCTGATAAAATCAAAACAAAGCCACCAACGGTTACCGATATGCTTCGCAAGCTCACTGAAAAAAAATTGATTTCTTACGAAAAATATAAGAGGATTCAATTAACCAAAGCAGGAAAGCAAGTAGCTATTCTTATCATTCGAAAGCACCGTCTTTGGGAAGTGTTTCTCCATGATAAGCTGGAATTCGCATGGGATGAAGTGCATGAGGTAGCTGAGCAATTGGAGCATATTCAATCGGAACAATTGATACTGCGACTGGAAAAATACCTGGGATTTCCTCAATATGATCCGCATGGCGATCCTATCCCTTCAGCCAGCGGGGAATTAAACGAGATAAAAAGAACCATCCTTTCAGAAGTTCAAGAAGGTAAAGCCTGCCAGGTTGTTGGAGTAAAGGATAGTTCAACTCTTTTCCTGCAATACCTTCAACAAATAAACGTAGGTATTGGAACAAAAATAAAAGTGATCGAAAAAATTCCTTTTGACGGCTCTTTAAAGATTATGCTAAAAAAGGATCATCAATTATCGGTATCAAAAAAATTCTGCGATAATGTACTCGTAACCTGTTAGCGTTTCTTCTCTGCTATTTATTTTTTATATGCCAGCAACCGCAATGCATTAAACACAACAATCAGGGTAGAGCCTTCGTGTGCAATAACTGCAGGTCCAATTGTTGCGATACCCAAAATGGTTAAAGGTATAAGCAAGGCTACCATCCCCAGACTAATGACCAGGTTCTGTTTGATAATGCCACTTGCTTTCCTGCTTAAACCAATAGCGAATGGAAGGAGTGAAAGTTTATCACCCATCAAAGCAATATCAGCAGTTTCCAATGCTACATCGCTGCCTGCCGCTCCCATCGCAATTCCTACGGTGCTGTTTGCCATGGCGGGGGCATCATTCACACCATCGCCCACCATAGCGACCTTACCTTCTTCCTGTTTTAATTTTTTAATGGCCTCAACTTTTTGTTCGGGCAAAAGACCTCCCCATGCATCGGTGATACCTGTTTGCTTTGCTATAGCTTCTGCTACCTGTTGATTATCTCCGGAAAGCATGATCATACGGCGAATACCCAATTGCTTCAATTGATCCAGCGCATTCTTTGCCTCTTGCCTTGGTGTATCCATTACGGAAAGTATTCCAATATAATCATTGTTTCTTCTCACCATCATAGTTGTACTGCCGGACGCTTCTAAATTTTTAACGTCATTGATTATCTGATCGCCGGGTTTATTTTCATCAAGTTTTTCAAATAAAGCAAGATTGCCTATGTAGATCGTATCGCTTCCTAACCTTGCTTTAATACCTTTACCCAGCACTGCTTCCAGGTCTTTTGCCTGCGGAATATCCCGGTCCTTTAATTTGTCTTTACCATTTTTTACTATGGCTTTTGCAATGGGGTGATCGCTCAGCGCTTCAACGGCTACTGCAATTTTTAGCAGATCATCCTCGTCCATCCCTGCACAGGGTATTACTTGTGTCAGTTTTGGCTTTCCTTCTGTTAAAGTCCCTGTCTTATCAAATGCTATTGCTGTTAAGCTTCCTAGGTCTTCTAAAGGTTTACCGCCCTTAATTAATACGCCTCCTCTTGCAGCCCTTGCTACGCCACTTAATACGGCACTGGGCGTTGAAATAGCCAATGCACAAGGGCTTGCTGCTACCAATACGCTCATTGCACGATAGAAGCTTTTGCTGAAAGGCTCATCTATAATTACAAATGAAAAACATAGTAAGGCTACCAGTACAAGTATAGCAGGAACAAAATACTTTTCAAATTTGTCGGTAAAACGTTGTGTAGGGGATTTTTGTGTTTGCGCTTCATTTACCATTTTTACGATCCGGGATATTGTTGAATCTGCCGCCAGCCGGGTTACTTTTATTTCCAGGGATTCATTACCGTTTATTGTTCCTGCAAACACCCTGTATTTAGCATCTAATTTATTTGCTTCGGCAATAGAGATTCCGGCATCTTCAACAGGAACCTTATCAACAGGAATGCTTTCACCAGTAATAGGAGCCTGGTTAACACTTCCATTTCCATTTATCACAATACCATCCGCTCCAATTTTGGTATTTGGTTTTACAACAATCACATCAGCTTCCTTCAGGTCCGTTATTGTCACTTCTTTTAATTCATTATCTGTTTTTAGCAAAGCTGTTTTGGGAGCTAATCCTGCAAGTGCAGCAATGGATTTTCGGGCTTTTTCCATAGCGAAATGTTCCAATGCATGTCCCAGGCTAAACAAAAAAAGCAACAATGCACCTTCTGCCCATTCGCCCAGAATAGCTGCGCCTATGGCCGCAACCAGCATTAAAAAATCTATTTCAAATCCACCCTTTACAATAGTTTGTATTGCTTCCTTTGCTGTAAAAAATCCACCAAAAAAATAAGCTCCAATATAAAAAGATAGAGGAACGGCTGCCGGAATTGAATCCATAAACGAAAGTCCAAAACCAATGCCTAATAAAGTGCCGCAAATTATACTGGAGATCAATTCTGTTTTCTCACCGAATATACCTCCATGACGTTGTTCATGTTCATGCCTTTCATGATCATGCTCCTTTTCATGAACATGAAAATCTTCAAGGTTTTGAATAGTCAGCCCGGAATTAGTAATTTCTTTTAATACTGTTTCTTGTTTTATTTCTTTTTGGTCAAACTCTATTTGTATTGCACCTGTTCCTGCAACAGCAGCCATTAGTACACCTTTAATGCCTTTTAGTTTCGCCTCTAAAATTCGTGCATGACGTGGTTGTCTTACGCCACTTGCCTGGATCAAAAGATGACCGTAACGTTCTGTCATTTTTGCACCGGCACTTTTCGCCAACTGTTGCACCCTGTCAAGCGAAATAATAGCCGGATCATAGTGAAAACAAAGTTGGGCTTCATCTTTCTTTTCTTCATTAATCAGATGTACCTTCTCAACGCCTTCTTTTCCTCTTAATAAAGAAATAATCCGTTGCACACATGCATCCCGTTCATCCGGGATTTCCGGCAATAAGAGATTCAAGTTAATTTGTATTTTTTCCATGTTATACTAATAGATAAAAAATGACAAGATACCTGTTACTATTAAAACACCCCCCGATATTAAACCTGCATTATGCTCCCATTTATGCCAGTTAATTTTCAGCAGGCCTTTATAGGCAAATCGTATCCATAAAAGCATTCCCGAAATGGAGACAACAGCATACATTAAGGCAATAGATACTAATAACCACCATCCTTTTGCCCCGGCCAATAAAAAGTACGCCTCAATCTCAAGGCAGGGCGAAAGAAACATGGCAATGATCAAGGCACCAATGATCTTGCTTTTGGGTTTACCGGATAGTTTCTGTTTTTGCAGATGAAAATGGTGGTGGACATAATGCTGTCTTACAAAATATAGCCCGATCAATATTAAAATGGAAGGTGCAATAAGGTGAGTAAAGTGATCAATTTGTTCATTCAACCCAATTCCGATCACACCAAGCAATACGCCAATTATAATGGTGCTGAGAACATGGGCAAGACCAGCGATAAAAGTTACCCGCTCAGTTTCCTTCAAACTCCATTGTTCTTTCTTTCCAATTGTAAGCACAGGAAGCCAGTGACTGGGAATTACTGCATGAAGCAGGCTGATTAAAAAGCTTCCAATTATAATGGATGTCATATAAGCCGTCTTACTGTTCTTTTATACTCTAAATAAGTTTGGCCATGCTGCTTTTCTAAAAATTCTTCTTCAAGCCTTATCTGAATCTGAATAATTATGCAGGTAGTAAAAAACAAAAAGAATGTCATCATATTTGGTAAAATAAGAAACAGGCCCATCACGCTGATCATCATGCCAAAGAAGATTGGGTTGCGACTGATTCTAAAAACACCATCCGTGACTAAATCCGTTTTGTTTTTTTTATCAATACCAATTCGCCAGCTATTATTCATTTTCCTTTGAGCAAGAAAAATCCAAACTAATGCAATATGAATTAAAATCAAACCTGATAATTGGTTTCCATATTTTTCAAGATACCAAATTGGCAACAGGTATTTGTAATGTTCACCCAAAACAGAAAAACATATAACCGTAATGAATAACAGGGCAATGAGAATTTTCATGATAAATCCTATATAATCATGCGCATTGTCACTCTTGCCAAAAGTGATAGGGTTAATGCCCGTTTGTTTAAAGGTTCTGTAGCTTGGCCAGATGAAAATAGCTGTTATATAGACAACTAAATAAAGGGGCAGATATATTTTTAAAAAACTATCCATAGTACAATGTTTTAATGACCATGTTCTCCTTCGCCTGCATTGGTCATCTTGGCTAATACAAAAAACGCCCCTTTCACTACAATCTTAGCGTCTTTCGGAATTGCTTTCAGCAAAGTGATTTCCGTATAGCCCACATCTGTTGTGCCTTTAACTACGGGTATTTTTTCAAAGGTCAGCCCTTTTTCTTCTTTATGATTTCCTTCTTCATGATGTTCTTCCCCGCCTGCCGGCAAGGCAGGTTCGGCATGTTCATCCGTTACCATAAAAATATAATCCTGTCCCGCAACGGTTACAATGGCATCTGTTGGGACGGCCGGTTTGCTTTTCCTGTTCAAACTTATGGCAGCGGTAATAGTCATACCGTCAATGAGTCCTGTTTTATCGCCCTGCACTTTTGCATGTACGGTTACGGCTTTGCTTTCTCCTTCAAAAGAGGAGCCCAGCGAATATATTTGTGCATCGTATTCTTTGCCCGGATTATTGGTGAGCGTAAAATGGATAAGTTGATTATTTTTTAGCTTTGGTATATCTTTTTCGTACACAAATAAATCCAAATGCAACTGGCTGTTGTCCACTATTCTGGCAACGGCTGTACTAAAATCTACGTAACTGCCCATTTCCACTTTTACATCGCTTACCTCACCGCTTATGGGACTTTTGATGGACAGCACGGAAATCAATTTACCATTTGAAAGATTAGCAGGATTGATACCCATTAGCAGGATTTGCTGTTCATAAGTTGATTTGGCCGTCCGCAATGTGCTTAGTTCCGTTTCAGCAGCCTGCAGGTTTTTTAACGCTCCGGCATTGCCCGCATTCAATTCTTTCTGCCGCTTTACTTCCAGTTCTGCCAAACCAATCTTTGCACTTACATTCAGGTAATCGCTCTGTACTTGTACAAATTCCGGGTTGGTAACGGTGGCAATCACCTGGCCTTTGGAGACCCTGCTGCCGGGCTGCACCAGCAATGATTTTATGACACCATTATAAACAGAGTTTACACTTGCTTTGTTTTGATTGGGCACTTTGAGCACCCCGTTTGCTTTTAGCGAAGCGGTTAGTTGTTTTTCTTCAATACCACCCAATTCAATACCAATGCTTTTTAACTGTGCATCGCTAAGTGAGGTGGTGTTGGTATTTTCGTGTTCATCTTCATGCTCTCCTTCCCCTGTTTTTTTGAGTTCTTCGGCGCTTGCAGCTTCTGCATTGCCTTTGCCACTGCAAGAAATAAAGCTCGGAGCAATCACAAAAGCTGTTATAACTATAATTAAATACTTTTTCATCTTTAAATACTTTTTTATTGATTGATGTAGTAATTGTATTGAATAACTGAATGGTTGTAGGCATTCAACACTTCCAAATAATTCTTTTGAATATCTATTGACTGGGTTAAGAATTGAGACAATTCCGCAAAACTTATTTCTCCTGACCGGTATGCCAGCGATGCGGCTTTTATGATTTCCTCAGCTTGCTTCAATCCTGTTGTTTCATAAAAAAATAAAAGGCTGTTATTCTTTTCCACTTCATTTTGTACCTGCGCCTGCTGAGTGGCGAACACCTGTTTGCCATATTCAAATTGCTTTTGTTGCACCGCCATATTTGCCCGTGCAACCTTTACTTTATTGCGATAAGCGTCTCCACCAAGCAAAGGAAATGCCGCTGTTACCGAAAAGCCGGTAAATGGATCTTTAGCTCCATACAACCGCTGACTGAAGAAACGCCCTGAGAACTCAGGCTTATTTTCATTTTTTATTACAGCAATTCCGGCATTGGCAATATTTATATTTTGTGTTTGCAAAGCCAGCGCCGGATGCATACTATCATTGGCGGCGCCATGCATTGTTAGTTTTTCCAACGGCTCCTGCATAGGCAATAGCTGTTCATTTGTATTAAGTAATTGCATCAACGACTGTTGCTGAATTTGTATATCATTACTTATTTGTTGTAACAGCGCCTGCAATTCTTTCATCCGTACACTTGCTGCAATGCTGTCCAACCCGGGGCTATCGCCTGTTTGCACTTTTAATATTGCCGCTTCATTCAGGGATTTATAAATACTGTCTAAGCGATGAAACAATTGTTGTTTATCCTGTAAATACCAAAGCTGGTAATATACTGTTCGCACATCTCTTTTAATATCGGCGTCAATAGCGGCGGTACCCGCCTGGTAATATTTCAATTGTTGTGTGTACAGGTTTTTTTGTGACCTGTACAAACCGGGCCATGCAATATTTTGTGACAGGCCAATTTTTAAGACGCCTTTGTTATCACTTGGTCGCATGTCTTCATTTTCGGCAAATACACCGGTTTTGGGCAATGCGGTTGCGGTTCGTATTTGTGCTTTCCCTTTATTTATCTGCTGGTTATTTATTTCGTATTGCAGGTTGCTTTTTGCTGAAGTTATAGCTTCATTAATATCAATTCTTTTTGGCTGTTGTGCCTGTACACTGCCAGAAAAGGTTAACAATGCAATTATTGCAATAGCAGGCAAAACTATTTTCCCTCCAGGGCGGGCAGGCATTTTCTTTTTTCTTTTTGTTGAAAAAATGATATAGAGTAGTGGCAGCACTACCAGTGTAAGAAATGTAGCGGTAATCAATCCACCAATTACAACAGTAGCTAATGGCTTTTGTACCTCTGCCCCTGCACCAGTGGACAATGCCATTGGAATGAACCCTAATGAAGCAACAGTTGCCGTCATCAATACAGGTCGCAAACGAATTTTTGTTCCTTCAAGCACCCTTTGTATAATGTCCTTTATTCCATCTTTTTCCAATTGATTGAATGTGCTTATCAGGACGATGCCGTTTAATACCGCCACTCCAAACAAGGCGATGAAACCCACACCTGCTGAAATACTAAAAGGCATTCCTCTTAACAGCAATGCAAACACACCACCTATAGCACTCATGGGAATGGCTGTAAAAATCAACAAAGCTTCTTTCATAGAGCCAAAGGCGAAATAGAGCAACAGGAAAATCAAAGCAAGGGCCACAGGCACCGCGATTCGTAACCTTGCCGATGCTTCCTGCAGGTTTTCAAATGTGCCGCCATAAGTATAATAATAGGCGGTGGGCAACATTTTAGCAGCGTTCAGTTTTTCCTGTATCTCTGCTACCACACTGGCCACATCACGGTCTTTTACATTAAACCCAACTACTATTCTTCGCTTGCCGTCTTCACGACTTATCTGTGCCGGACCCTCTTTAAAGGAAACCGTTGCCACCTGTGATAATGGAATTTGACTGCCATCGGGGGTTGCTACATATAAATTGCTTACATCATCAATAGAAGTACGACTGGCACTATCCAACCTCACTACCAAATCAAATTTTCTTTCGTTTTCAAAAACCACTCCGGCCGCCTCACCCGCAAACGCTGTACTGATCGTGTGATTAATGTCTTCAATATTCAAACCATAACCGGCAATCTTCGCCCTGTCGTATTGAATAGTTATCTGCGGCAGGCCGGTGGTTCTTTCCACCTGTGGATCTGTTGTTCCTTTTACCGATTGCACTATTGCGGCCACTTTGGGTGCAAGTACAGCCAGCGTATCAATGTTTTCTCCAAATATTTTAATAGCTACATCCTGCCTTACACCTGTCATTAATTCATTAAACCGCATTTGAATGGGTTGCGACGCTTCAAAGAAAACACCGGGAATGATTTCCAATTTTTTCATCATCATTGCGGCCAATTCATTATAATCGTTGGTAGTTGTCCATTCGCTTTTTGGTTTCAGCGTAATGATAAGATCTGAAGCTTCCGGTGGCATAGGGTCAGTGGGTACTTCGGCGCTTCCTGTTTTACCTACCACCATTTCCACTTCGGGAAATGATTTGATGATGCGGCTGGCCTGCATGGAAGTTTCCACACTTTGGGTAAGTGAGGTACCCTGCGGTAGTATGCAGTGGAATGCATAGTCACCTTCCTGCAATTGAGGGATAAATTCGCCCCCCATCCTGCCAAAGATGACCAATGCAATTGCCAGTAATGCTACAGCGCCACTCACCACGGTGTATTTCATTTTGATGGCCCAACGTATTAGCGGTGAATATCCGCGTTGAAAGAAATTCATCAGCTTGTCGGCAATCGTTTTCCTGTGCGATATATTTTTAGACAGGAACAGGGCCGATGCCATAGGTATGTAGGTAAGAGAAAGTATCAATGCTCCCAGAATAGCAAAGCTTACGGTCTGTGCCATTGGCCGGAACATTTTGCCCTCAATGCCCTGTAAAGAAAGAATGGGTAGGTAAACGATTAAAATAATAATTTGCCCGAAGGCCGCCGAACTCATCATTTTTTTCGCACTCCCTTCCACGGCTTCATCCATTTGCTGCTGGGATAGCTTGCCCGTTATTTTTTTAGCCACTAAAAAATGCAGTGTTGCTTCTACAATGATAACCGCACCATCTACAATCAAACCAAAATCTATGGCTCCCAAACTCATGAGGTTGGCGCTAACACCAAATATATTCATCATACCCAATGCAAACAGCATGGAAAGCGGAATGGCAGAAGCTACAATCAAACCCGCCCGAAGATTGCCCAGGAATAATACCAGCACCAGCAATACAATCAACGCCCCTTCAATTAAATTTGTTTTCACGGTATTTACGGCGCGGTTTACCAAACTTGTCCTATCCACATAAGCTTCTATCTCCACATCATCCGGCATTGCTTTTTTAATGATTTCCATTTTGGCCTTAACCCTTTCCACTACGGCCGCACTATTTGCCCCCTTAAGCATCATTACAATACCGCCTACTACTTCTTTTTCACCATTGTAGGTAACAGACCCATAACGAACAGCATTACCCAATTGTACTTCTGCCACATCCTTTACCAGAACAGGAATATTATTTACTTTTTTAACAACAATATTTTTTATATCATCCATTGAACCAATTAAACCGATACCACGGATAAAATAGGCGTTTGGTTTTTTATCAATGTAAGCACCGCCGGTATTTTCATTATTCTTTTCCAGGGCGGAGAATATTTCGGCAATGGTTGTATTCATAGCCTTCAGGCGGTTAGGGTTTACCGCTACTTCGTACTGTTTCAGCAAACCGCCAAAACTGTTTACTTCCGCTACACCTGCCGTGCCATATAATTGCCGTGCTACAATCCAGTCCTGCATGGTACGCAAATCCATGGCCGAGTATTTATCTTCCGAACCTTTTTTGGGATGAATAACATATTGGTAAATTTCACCCAGGCCGGTGCTAACAGGTGCTAACTCCGGTGTGCCAATTCCCTTTGGAATTTTTTCTTCAGCTTCTTTCAGTTTTTCATTAATTAACTGACGGGCAAAATAAATGTTAATGTCATCATGAAAAACCACGGTGATAACCGATAAACCAAACCTTGATATGGAACGCATTTCTTCGAGGTCGGGAAGGTTGGCAAGGCTTTGTTCAATAGGATAGGTAACCAATTGTTCTGTTTCCTGCGCGGCCAAAGTTGGGGTAAGTGTAATAATCTGTACCTGGTTATTGGTAATGTCCGGCACGGCATCAAGCGGAAGTTTGGATGCGCTCCATACCCCCCAGATGATAAGGGCCAGCGTCATTAATCCGATAATCAGCTTATTTTTTATACTGAAACGAATGATTGTATTGAGCATAATTTTATTTATGAGTTGATACAAGACGATAGTACCTGATCATGATGCCAGCAATGGCCATCAACATAATAATACCAAGCAGTATCATTGTTATTAATTTTGTAACCCGCATCCACTTTGGTTTTACAGGATCTTTTATTTTGCTGTAAACAGGTTTTTTACGGGTTGATGACTTCGATTTAGCCATAACCTCAATTCGTTGAAAAGGTGACAAATTAAATGTAGAAAGTGCATAGACAAATGCACTGAAGATTAGATATTATACAGCTAACTTAGGAGGCTGCCAGATAGAATAATATGTTTCAGTATTGAAAGCTATGTTATAGATGAGATACCTTTCTGATTGAAAAATAACTTTTGTAACCTGTATTTTAGATGATGGAGAATAAAATGCTGAAACGGCGCAACAAGAGCATGTACAAAAAGGAGTACAGGCTTCCTTAGTATGATTGTGTTGCTGATGATTATTAGAAGTTGAAATTTTTACTTCAGCTCTTACATTACACTCCTTACTGTCGCTGCATGGGAGGCATGACAAGTAGATCATAAAAAAACCTAAAAAGGAGAATAAAAATTTCATTGTTGCAAAAATAGCGTGTTACGATTCAATTTTATATAAAAAAGAAGATAAAATTAGTAATGAAGTTGCAAAAAGCGTCTGTTAGCGAGACAAAATTATTATCACAATGAATTAATTTTTGGTACGTAGGTAAAACAAAAGGCGGTATTCCCGGGGAAGTTATGTGCTGCTTATTTTAATGGCAGCAGGCTGCTGATATAATAAGCAAAGCCTATCAAAAATTAAGTTAGTTTTGCCACCTGTGAAAATAATTGCCTTTATATTCTCCTTTTATATCCTTTTCTGTGCAGTTTTTCCCTGCTTCGTTTTTGATAATTGCGAACAGGAAGAGCATACGGCCGGGTCGGCAGAGCCTGGGGAACACAATAATTGCAAAGGTTGTTCACCGTTCTCTATTTGCTCGGTAGCAAATGGATTTACCGTAACAAATAATGACCCATTGATTGAACCAAGTGGATTTTATATCCAGGTCAGCTATAGTAGTTTTTATTTCTCTTTCACTTCAGAATATTACTCCAGCCTGTTCCAGCCACCCCGCAGCATCTGATAAATCAGAACAGACTGAATTAATTATTTACTTTATTCTTTACAATCAATGAAAAAAATACTCTTTGTATTTTTAGCGGCTTTCTGCGCTATCAATACTTATTCGCAGCATACCATAAAATTATCTGTGAAGAACAGCAGTGATAAAACGCCTCTTGCCGGCGCAACTGCAACTATAACCTCGCTAAATAAAGCGGCTGCTGCAGACACCACAGGTATTATAACTTTTACAAATATTCCAACAGGTACATATGTTATCAAAGTATCTTATACAGATATGGAAGACATGGAAGTAACTGTGCCGGTGCCACAAACGGACAATGCAGTTGCGGAAGTTCTGTTAGAAGAAGGAGACGAGCATGAAGAAGAAATCATTGTTTCTGCAACAAGAACAAGTCGTTCGATAAGCGATATCCCGACAAGAGTTGAAACTATTTCAGGAGAAGAGTTAACAGAGAAAGGTAACATGAAGCCGGGTGATATACGAATGTTGTTAAATGAAAGCACCGGTATTCAAACACAGCAAACCTCTGCTACTTCTTATAACTCATCTATCCGGATACAGGGATTGGACGGACGGTACACACAAATACTAAAAGATGGCTTTCCGCTATACGCAGGATTTTCCGGCGGATTAAGCCTTATGCAGATAGCGCCCCTGGATTTAAAACAAGTAGAGGTAATTAAAGGGTCTTCATCCACCTTGTACGGTGGTGGTGCAATCGCAGGACTTGTAAACCTGGTATCAAAAACGCCAACAGCAAAAAGGGAAATCAGCTTTTTGGCCAATGCCACATCTGCAAAGGGTTTAGATCTAAGTGGGTTCTATAGTCAGAAATTTAAAAGCGTAGGTTTAACGGTTTTTGGTTCCCGTAATACGGGCAGCGCTTATGACCCTGCGGATATTGGACTGACTGCTATACCAGAGTTCGAACGATATACGATTAACCCAAGATTGTTTATCTATGGAGTGAAAACTAATGCTAATGTAGGATTCAGTTATATTAAAGAGAAGAGAACAGGAGGTAGCATGGACTATATTAAGAACGGCACATCCGGTTATTTTGAACAAAACAAGACTGACCGGTTTACTACACAGGTGGATGTGCAACACAAATTAAGTGAGAGCAGCAACCTGAATTTTAAAAGCAGCTTCTCCAATTTCAACAGGCTTATTACGGTGCCAACTTACACATTTGAAGGAACACAGCAATCCTCGTATTCAGAACTGAACTTTACGCATAAAAGAGAAAAAGCTTTCTGGATAGCAGGTGTTAATTTCCTCACGGATGATTTTAAGGAAAAGAAACACAATCCAACTGCACTTAGAAATTACTCTTATACCACCTATGGTGTCTTTGTACAGAACACCTGGACACCAGTACCTGATTTTTCATTGGAAACCGGTTTGAGGGGAGACTATGTGAAACAATATGGCTTTGCACTATTGCCACGCATATCTGCTATGCTAAAGGCTTCGCAAAAACTCACTATCAGGCTGGGCGGTGGTTTAGGTTATAAAACACCTACGGTATTCAATGAAGATGCAGAGAAAATTCAATTCCAGAATATTTTACCAATCAATCAGCAGATCGCCAATAACGAAAAGTCTGTTGGTGGTAATCTTGATTTTAATTACCGTACAAGGGTTGGCGAAGTAGGTATCGCCATAAACCAGCTTTTCTTTTATACACGCCTTAGCAAGCCCTTGGTTTTAAGACCTGCAACCGGTGGCAACTTTGAGTTTGTGAATACGCCGGGATTTATAGATACAAAAGGAATGGAGACAAATCTACGTTTTAGTTATAGTGATTTTAAATTATTCATTGGCTATACGTATGCAGATGTGAACACTCATTTCAGTGGCAATAAAAGCTGGTTTCCGCTAACGGCAAGACACAGGCTGAACAATGTGCTGATGTATGAAATCGAGGACAAATTAAAGATCGGTTTGGAAGCCTATTATTTCAGCCCGCAGAAATTAGGTGACGGTACAGTGGGCAAATCCTATTGGATAAGCGGGCTAATGGCTGAAAAGCTTTGGGAAAAGTTTTCCGTGTTTATCAACTTCGAGAATATTTTCGATACAAGACAAACGAGATTTGATTCTATTTATACCGGGAGTATAAACAATCCCATTTTCAAGGATATATATGCACCTGTGGATGGCTTTGTAGTAAATGGCGGCATAAAGATTAGACTTTGATAAAAGAGAGGAAGCCTCAAAAATTGCCCCTGTTTTTACCAGGCTCTTTGTTTAAAAGTATACCTTTATTTTGGTTTAGTCTTCAGGCATAATAAATGCTAAATCAGGCCCGTGATTCACGGGCTTGATTTTCATCATCCTCCACCTCACTTAGCTTTGAGTTCCTTTCCCGATCTTTTTGCCTTTTGGTGTTCCAGGCCTAAAACAACAACCATTTTCCCATCGCAAATAAATTGCTGCAGTTCAAAGCTGATTATTTCTGTTTGTGTGGGGATGTTATTGATAAATGTTCTGACACCTTCGGTTCCCTCAAATATGGCTTTAGGAATTACCTGGGTTCCGTGGTATATCCAAGTTTTCGGGTACATGCAAAACAAAATCTTCATCTGCAATGATCCGTTCCGAATAACCGCCGAAAGTTTGTTTGCCCAAATGTTTATTTGCTCCGATATAGGTTTGGATATTTTCCTTTGCACAATATTGTTCTAATCCATCTTTGCAGTATTTGCACTCACGGCAACTATCCACCATGCAACCTACGCCTTCAAGATTAAACCGCAATTTTCTTTTTCCATTTGCAATTAAATTAACCGCCCTTGCTTTTTCTCCCTGTTTAATCGCTTCATTGGCTATTCCCATTTGATCAAATATCTCCAATGAACGTGCATGTATGACTAATGCTCTTGACTGTGTAGTGTGATCTTCATTTTTATCAATAATGCGAAACGGCACCTGGAACATTGCCAGTTGGGCTGCCATCATTAAGCCTGACGGCCCTGCACCAGAGATTAATACCGTAGGATTATTCATTTTAATTATCAGAAAGTTATGCCATAATCTCTTGGGAGCCATATTTCTGCATGGTAAAACTGAATAGAGTCATGTATTTAAGCATTTGCTTAAATGCGAAAAAAAGCTTTTCTTTGTTTCATAATTGCTTTATGGAACCAACAAAATGTATCAGGGTATTTGCTGATCAGGCACAGATCAGCGAATGCAAAAACAAGCTAAAGGCAAATGCGCTTTCATTTTCCCAATTGAGCAAAGTCCTTGAACTGGCAGGCAACGAAGTTCGTCTGAAAATACTATATCTGTTGGAAGAAGAAACTGAGCTTTGTCCTTGTGATATCAGCGATATTTTAGGTATGTCTATTCCGGCTGTATCTCAGCATTTGCGCAAATTAAAAGATGGAAATATTATTGAATCAAGACGGGAAGGTCAGACTATTTATTACTCGCTTAAAGAAGAACACCTGAAGGTTCTGAAGCCATTTTTCAAATATATCAATCAGCAAAATTTAAAGAGTCAAACGGTATGACAAGGATAAAATCACTTGACACATTTACAGGTGCAGGTGTTCTATCTGCTATAGCAGCTTCGCTTTGTTGTATAACACCGGTTATTGCATTATTAGCCGGGAGCAGCAGTGTAGCCGCTAATTTTTCCTGGCTTGAACCAGCAAGACCTTATTTAATAGGATTATCAATTGCTGTATTAGCATTTGCCTGGTATCTTAAATTAAAACCAGCTAAAACAAATGATGTGGATTGTAATTGCGAAACAACAAAGAAGGTTTCATTCCTTCAATCCAAAACCTTTTTGGTGATAGTAACTGTTTTTGCTATTCTAATGATGACTTTCCCATTGTATGCAAAAGTGTTTTATCCAAAACCAAAAGTGCAGGCAGCAACAGTTGTAGCCGTTGATAACAAACAACAGGCAAAATTCACCATACAAGGCATGACCTGTGAGGCTTGCGAAGAGCATGTAAATAATGAGTTGTCAAAAGTAACAGGTGTAGTAAGTTACAAAACTTCTTATGCCACACGGAGCAGCTTAGTAGATTTTGATAGATCAAAAGTTAATGAATCTGCTATTGAAACTGCAATTAATAAAACAGGTTACAAAGTAAAAAGTTATGTCCTTGTAAAACCCCCGGCTCAATAAATGCTTATAGTGCAGTTTGTAAAAACGGCAAATCCTGCTTCGAAAAACAATAGATTATGGAAACGACTGTAATACTCCAATCAACAATCACCTGCCCACATTGCGGTTTTCAGAAAGAAGAAACAATGCCTGTAGATGCTTGTCAATATTTTTATAAGTGTACAAATTGTGAAACTATCCTAAAACCAAAGCAGGGAGATTGCTGTGTATTTTGCAGTTATGGAAATGTGGCTTGTCCACCAATACAGTTGAATAAATCATGTTGTACATAATATGAAAATGATAAAGACCATTCCTGCCCTTCCTGTTCAGGATATAAAACAATCAATGGAATTCTATACAACTAAGCTGGGCTTTACAATTCGTCATCATGATGATGGCTTCGTCATAGCTGTTCGTGATGAAGTCGAAATACATTTATGGAAGTCAGGAGATGAAACCTGGAAAACCAAGGGAGCGGCTTTGGCTGCAGAGCCTATTTGCAGCGGTGCTGAAAGTTTCTTAGCCGGTACCGCCAGTTGCCGTATTGAAGTACAAGGTATCAATGAGTTGTTTGAAGAATATAAAAAGCAAGGTGTCATTTATAATCCTGATACGGTTGTTGAAACTCAACCCTGGGGAACAAGGGAGTTTCCGGCATTGGACCATCACCGCAACTTGCTCACATTTTATGAACGTACTGAGTAGTCGCACCAGGTATGCCCTTTTATAGTTGCATAAAAAAAGGGTGCTTTACAGCAGCCCTTCGTCAGCAAAGGAGTAATAGTTTTCTACGCTGACGATGATATGATCAATCAAATGAATTTCAAGATACCTCGCCGCTTCTTTAATTTTATAAGTCAGTTCTACATCCGCCCTGCTTGGCTTTATACTGCCTGACGGATGATTATGGCTTAGAACAAGGGCACAGGCACCCGCCTTCAAAGCAGCTATCAGAATGAGACGGGGATCAGCGACAGTGCCGGTTATTCCGCCGCTGGAAACGGGGTAGATTCCCAATACCTTATTACTTCTGTTAAGAAGCAACACCTTAAATTCTTCCTGCAATTCTATCAGTTCCTTGTTCCATAATTGCAAAAAGAGTTCATACATGTCAGATGAACTTTGCACTTTAGGGCGTTCAGACAGCTTCACCTTTGTTTTATAAACAAGTTCTACTTCGGCTACCTGTGTCCATGCTAATTGAGTGTTTGTACTTTCCATAATTCATTGTTTTAAAGTGATTGAAATAAATTAGGAAAGCACTACCGGCCCGCGCCGGATTTGCGCAAAGAGGAACGCAATAAATGAAGGCCTTGTGCGAAAGGATCAGTGTTTATGGCGTAGTTCCTTGCCAGCATATCCCAGGCAAGGACCGAACTTTGTGAAATAATTGATGCAATAACTTCATGATGCTTAAAACACTCAATAGCGCATGTTCTAAAAAGGAAAGGTTAGAAGTTAAAAAAAAGGCAGCATTTTAAGAACAGTAAAGGCAGCTTGCCTTATGCCGTGAGTTTATACTACTATTGCGAATCTGCGGTTGCTTTATTTACTGCAACATGCGACTGACAAATCTATAAATAGGTTATTTAAAGCAGTGTTAGCAAATATCCAAGCAATGCACCGCCTGAAACAATGAAAGCAGTATTCATCTTTTTGAAATAACTGGTAATAAAAAAACTGATCATTGCTATCAAAATTGTTCTCCAGTCCAACAGAGTTGCTCTGCCCATTTCAATGATTACTGATAAAATAATAGCTATGGAGACGATGTTGATGGTATCCAGGAATGCTGACATCAATGCGGACTTCCTTAGTTTAGGTATTAATGGATTGAGAAAAGCAACCAATAAAAAAGAGGGGGCAAAAATACCTGCAGTTGCTGCAATAGCACCGTTTATTCCGTTGATTTGCCAACCAATGAAAGTAGCTGACGAAAAAACCGGACCTGGTGTAAACTGACCAACTGCAATAGCATCTATCAATTGTTGCTTGCTAAGTATTCCTTTAGCAACGAACTCAGCATCCAAAAACGCAAAGAGTACATAACCACTGCCATAAAGAAGGGAACCTATCTTTAGAAAAATCCAAAATAATCTGAAGTCTGTTGAATGAACAGGTGCATTCGAAATTTGCAATAGAACAAAAGGAAAGACACCATTAACAGATTTCCCGGGCGACTTAAAAAGATGTAGTAAGATGCCTGCCAATCCACCGCCAAAGAGCGCATATATTTCATTGAATCCTGCCAGTACCGCAACTGCCGCCAATAATCCAATGACGCCTAATTCTATACTTTTTAAAGCTTTTCGGCCCAACCTGATCATGAGGGAAACTATTACAGCTATGATGGCTGGCTGAATACCATACAGAAAGGGTTTTACCTGGGGCAGTTGACCATAGCTTTGGTAAGCCCATGCAAAGGCTGCTGTAATTAATACCGCGGGTATGATAAAACAGCAACCGGCAACAATCAAACCTTTCCATCCTGCTCTTTCATGGCCAATGTGCATGGTCATTTCAGTAGAATTGGGGCCGGGTATTAAATTGGTTGCGCCTACTAAATCTAAAAAATGATCTTCGGTCATCCAACCCTTTTTCCTTACCACTTCTTCTTCCATCATAGCAATATGCACAGCGGGGCCACCAAAGCCAATCGTACCTAATTTTAGAAATAATTTTGCTATTTCCGCCAGTGAACTCCCTTCCGTTTTCACCTTGTTTAGTTTTTCCAGGCAGGTTCATTTTTTTGTTCGTAATCTGTAAATGCTTTCTTAAGCCCGGTAATCACTTCTGCGCAGACTTCAAAAAGCGCCTTACCCGATGGATCATCCATTTTCTCAACATCCCTGCGCAAATGATCTATAAGTGTGTCAAATTCTTTCTTCACATTAGATGTATGCTCCAGCGGATTGCTTGTGTTTTCATTTTTCATAATTTCTCTTTTAAAGATTAAATATTTCATGATCAAAATAAACTACGCCTGTGGGGTAAATTGAGCCAGCTCGTAAATGTTTAAAGACTTTTCTATGGCAGCTACTTTTTCCACCATTGTTTCAAAGCCATTTTCGCCAAAGAGCCTGTGTTCATTTTTTTCAAATTCTTCACCCAGGCTATCATACTCATGTTTTGAAACGATTTTTCTGAATGCCGGAAACAGAACCATGTCCTCTCTTGCTTCATGAGGACGGTACATGGCATTAAAACTGGTAAGGCATTGCGCCAATTCTTGATTTTCGGTTTCACTGGCGGTGGTTGATTTGGTAAGTTGTATGATCTGATCAGTTAATCTTCTGCCTGCCTGGTGCTGTTGCAAAAGCACCTGCACCAAACCGGTTAACTGGTTGGCCTTTTGAAAGCGGGGAAACAAATAATTTTCTTCCTGTTTTTCGTGATAATCCTCTACAAATGTTCGGATGATGCCAGCGGCATTGGCTAAGGTTTCCTTCGGGAAGGACTCTTTATTGGCAAGATGCACTTTGCAGGTATCATAAATAAGCAATATCCTATTCAATAAGCCGTGTTCCTGCATTAAATCTTCAGGTGGTGAAACTTCCTGCCCTTCACCTTCTTCTTCCTCTTGGTCTCTACAACCTGGTAGCAAACTTATCCCGGTGATGCCAGAAAAAGTTACGATCAATCCTCTCTTTACAAAGGTTCGCCTGTGCGTGGAAGAACTTTCATTTTGCTGATTTGCTTCCTGTTTCATATCGTTTATTTTGAAGATGTGCAATCTTTTTATCTATTGAGTAATTGCCGCCGCCGTAAATAAGAAGGTAAACCAACAGGATCGTCATAACAAAATCAGTCCTGTATTCATGGGCCATTGACCAAAATCCCTTATTTGTAAGAATAGGTATTTTAGTAGAGATAAAGGCTACTACCATTATTATTAGCAGCGGGATAGCAGCAAAGCGGGTTAGCAATCCAATTAATAATAAGATGCCGCAAATGATTTCAAATGTACCGGTGAAATAAGCCCAGAAAGAAGGATTAGTGAGCCCGATTTTTTCGAAACGTCCAGTGCCGGTTGTCTCAGGCGTTATATACTTTTGCAATCCTTCAGAAAGAAATATTAAACCTACGGCTAACCTGCAAAGGATTGTTGGAGTATCGGCCGTTCATATTATCCTGTTCATGCTGCGACAGTATTATGACTGTACTAAGACTTTAGCAAAATTGATGCAATAAGTTTTGTAAATCATGGTAAAAATGAAAATAGTATGGTATCAGGCATTTGTCAGTCTAAAGGATTGCGGGGTAAATCCTACCAGTTTTTTAAAATATTTGACAAAATAGGATGGATCTGAAAAATCAAGTGTGAAGGAAATTTCTGGAACAGTTTTATCAGTGTATATGTGCAGTTAAAATAATCCATAGTCCAGGTAGCGACTGGATTTTGATCACTTTGCATGTCTAAAATTACAGTCTTTCAATGCTAAATTGCGTCAAAATATTCGCTTTCATGGTTTTCATCCTCATGGTATTGCAATGACGCTCCTCTCACCAAAATTTGCCTGCGTGTGAAATTTAAAATTGCCGGAAAAGTTTATGTTTTTCCGACAACTTATTTTGGAGGATTTTTAAAACGAACACCTATTTATTGGTCATCTTATTTTTCTCTTATTTTTTCATACCCTTTATTACATCCTCTTTGGTCAGCCCTGCTATATTTTGTCAGGATCAGCGGCGTTTTCCTGTGATGAGAAAGTAAGTTTTTGCATATATTCCGGGTTTCCACCATTCATCTTCTCTTTTACAATATCGCCGTAAGCTGTGCAGGCTTCTTCAACAGTTTTCTTTCCTGTTATAATATTGTGAGCTAAGTTCAAAGCCCCGGGCATTCTTGTCCGGGACTTATAATTTCGATCGGTAATGTTATAATGGTTTATCCGGCATAAAATCTTTAGGAGAACATTTAAACAATTTAGCTAATTCATTTATGTGCTGGGCATTGTAATTTTGCTCTAAAATTCGGACTTTCAATATGCCCAATAAATCCAGTTGATAAATTTAGATGAATAGCTATATCTTCCTGGGTCAGGCCATCCCTGTCTCTCAATTTTTTAACCTGAGAAATTACAAAATGATCAATTTTACTTTTTTTATTACTCTTTCTCATTATAATTTGCAAGGAATGGAAAGAAATTAGTAGGGCTTCCTATACAGATAAATTGACGTCCCTTCTATTTCTTTGTTTTCTTCACCTCCTCGTACTTCTCTCTTTCTTTCTGCAAAAGCTTTTCGAACATTTCTATTGCTTGTTCAATTGGGAAATTATTAAACGTGTGATTATTACTTACAGCACTTGTTTTAACACCGCAGTTTTCATAGAAGTTAATAGTATTATATAAAACGGTTTCTTCATTGAATCTTTTCAACCCATCCAATGTCACACCCAATGCTGCTGCTATACCGTCCAATCTCTGATCATCAATTTGTTCGGTTTGTTCCATTTTTGATACAGCCTGTTTGGATATATGCAATGCCTCACCTAGTTCAGTTTGCGTCATTCCACGGAGCCGACGAACTCTCTCAATCTTTCTGCCCATGTGAACAATATTAGCATAGTCTTTTGTTTCCATTGCCTGCGAATATTAAACGAATGAAAAAAATTATTTTCCCTCTTTTAAGATATCTATCTTCTCCCTTTCACTTTGTAATAGCCGTTCGTATAACTCAATAATTTTATCAACTGGATTAACCTGTTGTGAAATAGCGTAAGTAGTTGCTCCTTCAGATATTGTTGCCTCCCGATAATTATGATGATTGATATTATAAACAGATCTTTCCAAGTCGAAGCTTCTTATTAATTCCGGTGAAACACCTAATGCATCGGCAATTTGTTTCAACAAGCCGTCTTCAATATCTTCTTGTTGTTCGATTTTTGAAATTGTTTGTTGGCTCATGTTTAAGTCAGAAGCTAAGGCATCCTGTTTTACGCCCAAGTAAACACGAACTCGTTGAAGATTCTGACCAATATGTTTTTTAACTGGTTGTTCCATTGTCTCTGTTTCCATAAAATAGTTTTTTGTAAATGTAGTAAAGGTCAACCAAAAATGTGTAAAAGTCAACATGTTTTTCTTGGGCTCGTTAACGTCAATTCTTAGGTTGCTGCTACGGGATGGAAGCAGACAAAAACAGAACAACAAGGAATGAGTATGCCATCGCCTTTCAAAATGGCGATGAAAAGGCGCTTGCCTTCTTTTTTAATGAATTTTATTCCGCTCTTTGCATTTATGCAGCATACTACACCCATAATGAGGCGTCGGCGCAGGAGGTTGTTTCTGATGCTTTTGTGAAAACCTGGCGGCAACGCAGCCAGTTTACCAATGCAGGCTCCATCAGAGCCTACCTGTATACCATTGTACGGCACGATGCAGCAAGCTGGCATCAAAAAGAAAACCGTATTATCCGGCTCCATCAAAATAGCCAGGAGTGGCGCAAGGATGCGGTTGAAGAAAATGCTTTTGATATAATTGTAAGAACAGAAGTAGCCCGTTACCTGCACCAAACATTAAATATTCTTCCACCCAAATGCAGGAAAATATTTCAGTTGCTTTATATAGAAGGTAAATCTATCCCCGAAATTGCAGAACAATTAAAAGTGGCGCAAAGCACTGTACGCACTCAAAAACTATTGGGCTTGGATACCCTCCGCAGAAAAATTATATTTCCCTATCTGCTACTTTTATGCTGGCTTATAAAATAAAGTGCAGCTTTTCTTAGACGTTTATCTCCTGTATCACCTCTTTATTACGAAAAGGAATTCGGGATTAGTATTGTCGGGTACATTGGTTAACTTAATACCATGAAACAGCGTATGAAAAACCTTTTCATGCGAAATGTTAATGTGAATTTCCAACCGACCCCAAAAAATAAAATATTAGAAGGATGAAGCAAAACGGCTATAATTATTCTGGTGATGAATCATTTCCGCGGGGCGATCCTTATCGTGTAGCCTACCTTATTGCGGGATACATACAACAATCGCTCACCGAAAAAGAACATGATGAGTTAGACGACTGGGTTGCAGCAAGTGATGATAATAACAGGCTGTTTGGAGAGCTTACAGATGAAAAGAATATTGAGGCTGTTCTTTCCAAAATGAAAAAATTAAATCCCGGTGCAGCGTACCAGGATCTGCGGCAAAGATTAGGCTTGCCGCCGGAAAAGGTAAAAAACTCCGGTAAATTATGGACATACGCCGTTGCTGCGTCTGTAGTGCTGGCAGTATCAATTGCGGCCTACTATTTTTCATCTCAACCATCCAATAATTCAAGCGCGCCAGCAATTGCCGTTACAGAGCAGGACATAGAACCGGGAGGGAACAAAGCCACACTAACGCTCTCGGATGGCGCTGTTGTAGATATGGAGGGCGCCACCACCGGCGCGATCAAAAATGAGTTTGGGGTTACCATTAATAAATCAGCCGATGGCGAACTGGTATATGCATCCAGTACAACAACAGAAATCCCGGCTAAATACAATACGCTGACTATACCCAATGGCGGCACTTTTAAAATAGTACTGTCAGATGGTACTACGGTGTGGCTCAATGCTGCTTCATCCTTAAAGTACCCCGTTGTATTTACGGGAAAGCAACGGGTAGTGGAACTTACGGGGGAGGGATATTTTGAAGTTGCCTCCTCCGTTGCTCTCAAAACGAATGAAAAGCGCTCCTTCGTTGTTAAAACCGGCAATGCGCAAATTGAAGTATTGGGCACGCACTTTAATATTAATGCTTATAAAAACGAAGGATCAATAAAAACCACTTTATTAGAAGGCAGTGTCAGGATGCATGGTGCTAAAGGAAACCAGGCGAAAGTGCTAAAGCCGGAACAGCAGGGCATTTTAACACCCGATGGAACATTAACCGTTTCAAATAACGTAAGCACCGATGAAGTAGTAGCCTGGAAAGAAGGATTATTCAAATTTAAGGATACTGATATTAAGATGATCATGCGGCAGGTAGAAAGATGGTACAATGTGCCGGTAGTATATGATGGTGGAATCAACGGCCATTTTAATGCTACAATTTCGAGGAATGTTCCGGTATCAAAATTATTGCATTACCTGCAACTCACCGGTCATGTACAATTTAAGATAAGTGATAGTAAAATTATCGTAAGCCATACATCACAAAAAGAAAAATAACTGAACACTATGATATTTTATCCCGTGAAATAACCACCGGAGGTTGACCCGAGAAAAAAATTGGCCAGTAGTGGTGGAACACTGCTGGCCGGTGTCCGGATCAACCCGTTTAAAAATTTTGAAGGATCTCTAATTGCTTAACCCGAACAAATCAAAGCTATGCAACTAACAGCTTATGGCAAATTATTTTGCCCGCTATTGCCATTCATTCGTAAAACCTTATCGCGTATGAAATTAATAGCACTATTGCTTACTACTTTTTGCATGCTGTTTACAGCAACGCTGCATTCCCAAGATATTACGCTTTCGGTTAAGAATGTTTCCATGCAGGAAGCCCTGAATGCTATTGAAAAACAAACGGATTACCGGTTTGTGTATGTAAAAGAACAAATCGAAAAAGCCGGGTTAGTAACTATGGACGTAAAACAAGTGCGGCTCGAAACGGCCCTGATCCAATGTTTTGAAGGGCAACCCTTATCCTACGTAATCGAAGACCGGTTGGTCATTGTCCGCAAAAAGGAGCAAACAAAAGATCAACCGGTTTTACATGACGTTAAAGGTCGTGTAACCAACAAAGAGGGCACGCCCCTGGCAGGCATAACGGTAAGAGTGAAAGGAAAGGATATTGCAACCGCTACAGACGGGAACGGGGAATTTAATTTGAAAGGAATTTCACCAACTGATATTCTGATATTTAGCGGCGCGGAAGTGGAAACGAGAGAAGTTGGCCTCAATGGAGGGAATTATTTAGCCATCACTTTGGCTCAAAAGGTGAACAACCTGGACGAGACTATTATCATTGGATATGGAACAACAACAAAACGTTATAATGTTGGAAGTGTAACTAAAGTTAGTTCAGGCATAATTTCTACCCAGCCGGTAGCAAATCCTCTCAGCGCTTTACAGGACAGGGTGCCAGGATTATTGGTAACTCAGACAAGTGGAGTGCCGGGATCTTCTGTGTCCATACAAATCAGGGGGCAAAACACCCTTAATCCCAATCCTATGCTTAATAATATTTCACCAAGAGACAACCCTTTATTTATCATAGATGGCGTTCCCTTTGCACCACAAAATGATAATATTAATCAATTTAATTCATTGGCTTCGCCAGGGGGCAATGCCATATACGGAAATCCACATGGTGGTATAAGTGCATTCAACAGTATTAATCCCGCAGATATTGAAAGTATCGAAGTTTTACGAGATGCTGATGCCACTTCGATTTATGGTTCGCGTGGCTCAAATGGTGTCATTTTAATCACAACCAAAAAGGGTAAAGCAGGTAAAACCAACTTTTCAGGAAATGTATATAAAGGCTGGAGTTCGGCTACTCGAACCATGCAAATGTTGACAACTGAACAATACCTTGCTATGCGAAATGAGGCATTTAAAAATGATGGAATTATTGCTAACATTACTCCCGGTACACGGGGATACGCTCCTGATATCAAAGTTTTTGACAGTACAGCTTATACTAATTGGGAGGATTACTTTTTAGGGAACACTGCCAGTACATTTGATGCCAATGCAAAATTAACGGGAGGATCACTCTCTACTCAGTTTCTGATTGGGGCAGGCTTTCACAAGGAATCCTATATTTTGCCAGGTGACTTTAGCCATATACGTGGCTCATTTAATTTGCATTTAAACCATGCTACACAAGATAAAAAATTCAATATCGAAATTTCAGCAAATTATTCAACAGATAAAAATAACTCAGCCAATGCTCAAAACGCGCTCACGGCATTCACCTTACCTCCAAATCACCCAGACCTTTTAAACACAGAAAATAAACTGAGATGGGACTATGATGGAGTCGTCATTGATAATAAACTGGCTTATTTAAAAAGAAAGTATTCTATTCAGAATTCAAATTTAATTGCCAGTTTAAATGCATCATACCAAATAACCCCCGGATTAAAAATTAAATCCAACGTTGGTTACAGCACGATTAACAGTAATGAAATAGTTCAGGTTCCAAAAGCTTCACAAAATCCAATATACACCCCTAGGGGAAGTGCTGGTTTTGGAAATAATAATTTCGTTTCATGGATAGCAGAACCTCAGCTTGAATACAGAATTAGATTTTTGAGTGGAACACTTATTACATTATTGGGCGGCACCCTGCATCATACTATTAATACCCTTTCCCAGATAAACGGTTCAGATTACGCTAATGACGCTCTTTTAGGATCTCCCTCGGCGGCAGGAAATGTAACTGTGCAATACAACAAAACCCCTTATAAATATGTGGCTGGATTTGCAAGGCTAAACTACATTCTTCAAAAAAAGTATATACTGAATCTAAATGCCCGGCGTGATGGCTCAAGTCGTTTTGGACCAGGAAGACAGTTTGGTAATTTTGGCTCTGCAGGAGCCGGATGGATATTTTCGGAAGAGTCTTATATTAAAAAAATTAAACCAATTAGCTATGGAAAATTGAGGGCGAGTTACGGCATTACAGGTAATGATAATATCGGGGACTACCAATATATTCAGCAATGGCTCCACACCGGAAATCAATATAATAACTATGAACAAATTATCGGCTATATTCCCGGAAATCTCTACAACCCGGATTTTAGCTGGTCTTCCAATAAAAAACTTGAATTAGCAGTTGAAATTGGATTATTAAAAGATAGAATTATTGGTTCTGTGGCATGGTACAGAAACCGGAGTTCAAATGAATTAGTAACCTATAATTTGCCATCCCAGACAGGGTTTTCTGGAGTGACTGCAAACTTTCCCGCAGTGGTAGAAAACAAAGGTTGGGAAATAGATTTCCAGGCAACGCCTGTGAAGAATCTTAATTTTCAGTGGACCACTTCTATCAACCTCAGTTTTCCTAAGAACAGGTTGGTACGTTTCCCAGGAATGGAATCCTCCAGTTATGCCACAATATATGTAATTGGACAATCTGTAAATGTCCTGAATAAATTTAAATATCTTGGAGTAGATCCCGCCACTGGTATCTATTTATTTGATTCTAAAAATGGACCAACAAGTACGCCAACAAAATATAAAGATGATGTCATTATCGGTGACCTCGATCCGGATTTTTTCGGTGGCTGGAGCAATTCGATTAGCTATAAGAGTTTCTCTATTCAGGTATTTATCAATTTCAGAAAACAATGGGGTGCTAATTATCTGCAACAAATTAATAATTATCCTCCCGGATCATTGCAAATTAATCAACCGTCGGAGGTAATGAAAAGATGGCAAAACCCCGGAGATATTACATCAATCCAAAAATTTACCAGCCGGTCCAGCGGAAATGCAACATCAATTGCAGCCAACAGGTTCACTAATTCGAGTGGTGCTTATTCCGACGCTTCATTTATCCGCTTAAAAACTGTTTCAATTTCATATGGATTACCCAAAACAATCCTTAGCCGTTTCCATATGCAACAAGTACAAATGTATATGCAATCTCAAAATCTGGTAACTATTACCGGCTTCAAAGGCAATGATCCGGAGACTCAAAGTTTCTACGGAATACCGCCACTCTGCACCATTGTAATAGGACTTCTGTTTACCTTATAATAGCTGGAATATGACCCAACATAAATATAATATTCAAACTCTACTTTTCACTTTCTTAATGTTTTTATTAAGCTTTTCATGCAAAAAAGCTTTAAAGATTGAACCGTCTTCTAACATACTCACACCAGATCAAATTTTTTCAGATAGTTCCCTGTCAACGGCCGCAGTTGTGGGCATCTACATTAATATGATGAATTATTCTACCCAGTTCAAATTTGGCAATGGAGGAATAGGCTGTTTTGGTGGATTATCTGCCGATGAATTGTACTCTACCACTCAGGATCCAAGCGAACAGGAACTGTATTCAAATGGCATCTCACCGGAAAATAACACGATCAATGCCTCTCTCTGGCAGCAAGGCTTTCAATTACTGTATCAGACAAATGCCTGCATTGAACAGTTAGAAGCTACCCAACTGCTCGCGTCATCGGTTCAAAATCACTTATTGGGAGAATGTAAGTTTATGCGAGCATTTATTTATTTCTACCTGATAAATATCTATGATGAAGTACCTTTGGTTTTATCAACTGATTATACGGTAAATGCGCTGCTTCCAAAAACTCCTTCTACAAAAATCTATGAACAAATAATAAAAGATCTCCAGGAAGCACAGTCCACTATTTCAGTCAATTATATTTCAGCAAATAGGGCCCGTCCCAATAGGGCTACAGTTGAGGCGCTATTAGCCAGGGTTTATTTGTATCAACAAAACTGGACATTGGCCGAACAAGCGGCTGACAATCTCATTGATAACAATGAATACGAACTTGAGAATGAACCAGACCGTGTTTTTCTTTCTGCCAGCAGAGAAACTATATGGCAGATGCAACCTGTTCAAACAGGATTTGAGACAGCCGAAGGATTTCTATATGTACCTTATGTTTCTACAATTATCCCCAACTATATTGTTAGCGATCAATTGATTAAGGCCTTTGAGCCAACTGACAAACGCAAAACATTTTGGCTTAATAGTAATGATTTTGATGGACAATTTTATTTCTATCCTTTTAAATATAGGTTAGGGTATGACGGAACTGAGACTCCTGAAGAATTCCTGAAAGTATTCAGGCTTGCTGAAATTTACCTGATCAGGTCTGAAGCAAAGGCACAGCAAAATAATCCTGGAGGCGCCTTAGATGACCTTAATAAAATTCGGTTACGCGCAGGCTTGGTTGCATTTAATTCATCAAATAAAGATGAAATCCTAAAAGCGATTGAACATGAACGGCAAACGGAGTTATGTTTTGAATGGGGGCACCGATGGTTTGATCTTAAAAGAACCGGTTTAATAAATGAAATATTAACAACAGTAAAGCCCGGATGGAAACCTACCTCGGCAACTTTTCCTATCCCATTTGGTGAGTTGCAATCTAATCCAAATCTTTCTCAAAATCCGGGTTACTAATTATAAACGCTTTTTCTAATCATGAAATATTATACAAAATTAATTGGGTATTTACTTATTCTATTAATTGCTAAGATCACGTACTCCCAATCCACGCAGTTGAAAATAGGAGATACAATACCATTAGATATACACTTTCAGGTAAAAAAAAATGGATTTAAGTCAATGCATCATTTTTCCGACTTTAAAGGCAAAGCGATTTTGATCATATTTTGGAATAAGCATTGCGTAGATTGCCTTGCTGAAATGCCTGAAATATTAAATTTTCAAGAAGCTTTTCAAGAACGACTGGAGATTCTTCTGGTAACAACCGATGATGAAGCGGATATTCAAAAACATTGGGAAATATTCGAAAGGCGGAAGGTCAAACCAAATTGGGTTGCAGCAGGTAAGCAACTATCAATAGTAGCTGGTGATAAATCAATATCCCAACTATTCCCTCATAAAGGGGTACCAACACATGTTTGGATAGATAGGGACTTTACGTTCAAACACATCACTTATAGCAGTTCAACTTCAAAGGAAAATATAGCACTGTTTATTGAAAATAAGCCAGTTCGCCTGGATGAGATAAATTACAAACCCATAGAAATAGATAACTCCTGGAGTTGGATAGAGTCTGAACCTGAAAGTCTCGTTGAGTATTCACTGCTAATGAAAAGAATTGATTACGGAGCTGGTGGAGGAAGTTCCAGTAAAGAAATTTACGATTCTGCAAAAGGTACACTTAGTGGAATTATGTGCTTAAACAAAACGATGATAGAACTATATAAAGTGGCTTATCGAAAACAGCTCATGGGAAATTTAAGAATACCTGACAATAGAATACAGACAAGTGAAAACATAATTGAGAATAGCACACCACCTGAAGATTTTTCAAAATATTTTTCCTGGGCCTATCAACACACTTATTGTTATGCTGCACAATCCAATAAACCAGATAAAGGAAATTTTTATCTTAAGATGCGAAAAGATCTGGACGATTATTTTGATTGTCAGAGTAAGATAGAAAACAAAGTGGTTAAGTGCTTGATTTTAAAAAAGTCGACAAGAAAAACTGTAGAAATTCCAGCATGCGATACATCCGGTAGAAGACTATCAATTCAAAATGGTAATTCAAAAGATTTATACCTAAAACTGATAAATTTTCTTCCCCGCGATTTCAATTCACCTGTATTTTTATCAGGTGTAGAAGGAGATGAAAATGTAACGTTGAATATTAGTGTAAAAACCAGCGATCCCCAGAAGGTTCTCCTGTATTTGCGAAAATCCCTCAATTCTCATGGGTGGGATATTGCTGAAGAAAACAGGATACTGCCGATACTGGTTATTACTAAAAAGGAGGAGTAAGGAAGCATATTCCTTATTCCCCTCCTTATTCAATTACAGAGTACCTCTTGGATTTCCTTCGGCCCTAATATCCTGCGTTCCATTCAAATGTGTTCCACCTGTAATTTGTGTTGTTTCGAAACCCACTACACAATTATAGCCTGACCCGGTACAACTACCAGCCGGAGGCATACTACTTGCAGGAGCCAAAAAATTCACCTGGCTGTCGTCTAAGGTTTCATCCAAACCATTTCCTGCTTTTACCTGGAACCAAACATAGTTAATAAGATTTTCTTTTTCATGCTGGGAAGGAGGAATTGAAAATGCAGAAATTACAATCCCTGCAACAATGGCACTAATTCCTAATGCATACTTTTTCATGTTTGTAAAGTTTAATTATTAAAATTCTACCTACTCTTTTCTACAGGTTTTCGGCTACCCCTGCCCATAACTGTGGCCACAGCTACCGGGAATTTATTGCAATCAGATATTTGTTTCTTTGATGGATCAATAATCCCACCGCTGCTATAATCGTCAGCGTGATATTGAAAAAAAGATGTTGGGTCCAACTGATTTTTTCCAGTATTCCACCGCAAGAGCAAGGTAAATGGGGTACAAACAGAATCATGTAACCCAGGTAGCCGGTTAATAGCAACATTAAAATAAGGGAGGCTGCAAATCCCCATAACCGATACTGGGGTATGAATAATAAAAGAGCGGTCAATAACTCGATAGCAGGTAGGCTGATGGCGAAAAAATGAGCGTGTGAACTAATCAATGGAGATGATTTCAGTACCAGTGTAAATTTTTCAAATGCCGCCAGCTTGCTAATAGCAGCATATACCCATATCAGTATCAATAACGCGGAAAGTATTTCTGAGACTGTGTTACCAAACTTTGCCCTCATAAAATGGAGTTGAATGGAGTAAGGAATTAATTCCGCTGCTAAGTCCTCAAACAATCTGTCGCTTCTGTTACAATGTAAAGCTGCAAAGAATGTGGAATTGTTTTTTGTCAAAAACATTCGAAATTGGGAGCAAAAGTTTCGAAGGTGGAAGGGGGATGAAGTTAAGTAAATTGATGGTACAGCCTTCATTTATTTGCAATCCGAAAATCCCGTGGCGTTATTTTAGTACGTTTGCGGAATGCCGTTATGAAACTGGTTAACCTGCTATAACCGGTAAGTCGGGCAATTTCCTTTTCAGGCATATTGGTTGTAATGAGCAATTGTTTTGCTCTTTCCAGGCGGGTGTCCAGGAGCTTCTCAAATAAACCAGTTCCAATGATTTGCCTGAAACCCTTTTTCAACTTAAACTCATTGATCCCAAACTGCCTGGAAATCTCAGGGATGGAAAAATGCTCGGTATAGTTATTAGTAATCATGCTGTTGATAGCGTATATATTATCAAGGTCCTCACTGCTGAAAGTGGGTGGTGGATTGTTTTTTTCGTAAGCCAGGGCCATAAACAGCAATTCCCTTACTTTATTCTCATAAAAAAAGCGCAACAATTCCGGTTGATAATCAGCGGTAAACATGTCATAAACAATGTCCGACATTTGAGGCGTAAAGGCGCGTGGTTTCTCTTTAAGCTTTAGTGTTGCAGGCTCAATACCAAGTGCTGAAAGTAATTCGGTAGCGTAATAGGTACAGAACATGCGATATTCTTTTCCTTTCTCCAGAAACAACTGAACAGTTTGGTCATTACTTCCCAATAAAATAAACTGGCCCGGTTTGACAGTAGTTGTTATATCGTCTTTAAATCTAAACGCCTCTTTCATCGCCCCAATTAGCCGGATCCCTCCGGCAGGCTCCCGGGAGTATATTTCATGGTCGGTGTATGACCGGGCAAGCGCATAATGAACCGTGCAGAAAGCGGTCTCATATTCCTGTAAAAATAGCGAACCCAACACGCTATGGTGTGACCGCAGGCTGCCGCCTTTAAGCTGTGCATCCAGGTTCCTGCCGGTAGCAGGCGTAAGTGCTAATGGAATATTTTCATCCCTGAACAATTCTATATGCATAATATTCGGAACGCTGATGAATAAATTCAATCAAAAGAGTGCAGGCGCCCTAATGCCGTTTAAACAATATAGGCATAAAAAAAGTAGTGACATGCTTTTATTCTTATCATATATCATTTAAGCCTGCCTTAACGGCGCTTTAAGGCTGGGTCGCTCCCGGTTGCGAAACAAAAAGTCCGAGTCTCAATAGTCTTCTGTAAATAAAATTGAGCCATTTGTATTATTTTAAGGTTTATTAATCCTTAACCTACTATATGCTACCCTACACCACTAAACTTTATGACAGGCTCGCATACCTGTTAAATGAAATTCATAATGATTCATCTAATCCCATTCAGCAAGCCGGACGCAGTATCAGGGTATGCGAGCAGCATATCGGTGAACTTAAATTATATATAAAACAGGTGCATTTCAAAGACTCGTCCGAAGAAATTCAGTTTTTCAAAGAGATACAACCGAAGTTCTATTGCCAGTATATTTATCATGTCAAGATTTTCAGCATAGAAGCCAACCGCCCTATTGGAAGTGATAAAGTCCAGCGAAAATATCTGTTGCATTACATGCAGCGTATACAATTCTTTTTTGATAACAATCTTGAATTTTACCAATATTTCAGAACAGGAGCCACACATTTCGATGACGTTTATTTTACCAGGGGAAGCCGCGCTGCTCCAATAATTCCAGATGCATTGAGTCTGTTTTTTGACAATGATTTCTGTACTGTTCATAGTTACAAAGCGGCCAAACTGTTTGCCAATGAATTATTGATGGATTATCTAAATACCGCCCTACTGCAATTAAATAACATGGCTCAGGAGCCTATAAGCGCTGCTGTATTACCGGTTACGCTCAAATGGAGCGCCTCTAAGGTTTCGCTTATTGAATTGATATACGCTTTACAGAGTACCGGAGCCTTTAAAAATGGATTGGCGGATGTAAAACAAATCGTATCCCTATTTGAAATGGTATTTGATATCAGTCTTGGCAATGTGTACAATGTTTTCCAGGAAATGCGGATGCGCAAAAAAAACAGGACGTGTTTTATTGACCTTTTACGCCAGAAATTAATTGAGCGGATGGATGAGGCGGACGATAGGTGAGCCATGCTTCGTTGGCAGAATATAGTTCAGATACCCGACACCCCAGGCTGCTGGTATTTTTTAAATATGATTGTAAGTGTAAGTGAATGCTTGAAAAATAATTTCTCCCGACTCGGGAACAACTATTGAAAAACCGCTTTTTTATGTATTCATATTTGCATAACAAATCAGAACAATGCTGAATAAGATTACCTGGAGCGATTATGTGGTTGTTGCCAAATCTCCTTTATGGAGAATTTCCATACTACTCCCTTTGTCCCCGTTCAGCCATTCAAATCCAGAGGGGTCCAAAAAGGTACAGCATAAAGTTGGACTTGACAGGACGCTATCGGGATTGTTCTTTTGCTATCAGATACGGCCGCATTGCTGGTTACAGAGACCAGCATTTCAATGGCGGCTGCAAAAGCAAATCGTATGAATATAGACCGGATGGAATTTGTTGCATGGATGGAGCGGATCATGGAGCGCTTCGATATTCTCAGTGAACATCTTATCACTGAACAAAAGAAGTTGCAGGTTGTTGATGGTGAAGAGCTGATGGATAACCAGGATTTGCTCCAGATGCTGAAGATCAGTAACCGCTCCCTTCAGCGCTATCGTTCATCAGGAAGGCTGCCCTACTATAGTATTAGCGGTAAACTGTATTATAAACTATCGGATGTCCATCAATTTATCCGCGATAGTTTCAATAAACCTGTACAACCAGCCAAAGCCATAAAATGACAAGGGATGCCAACAGGCGACAATTTCTTAAAATCTGTATGCATCCACTCTATTTTTAGCAAACAATAAAATATTATAACGATGAACGAACAAAATGTACAGCAGCAGTCATCACCTGATCAGTTAACAGATATACTTCTTGTTCTGGATAAAGAAAAAAAGAAAATCCAGGCCGTAAAAGGTATTGACAAAAACGGCGGGCTGGAAACAGTAGAACCCAACGGGAAAAACAATAGTGAGTTCATGCGGGTGGATAAGCATGGAGATATATTCTCCAACTTCTTTTCCAATTTTCTGCGACAATTAAAGAACCCAACCCGGTTTTCATTTTTTAAAGTGCCTGCACCCATCGCCGTTGATACTGCCACAGAAATGCAAAAACATATTGATACTCCAACTAAAGAAGGTGAACAACTGCTGTCAAAATACGAAGTGAAAACAGAACTAAAGCAGGAGCAGTCACAGCAGAAAAATCATCAACAGGAAAATACAAACAACATGGAAACAACAACACAAACAAAACCGCAGAACGGAGAGTACCGCTACACGCCGCAGCAGATAGATTGGGAAACGATGTCCAATCTTGGATTAAGTAAGGAAAGGCTCGAAAAAATGAACCTGCTCGATCCTTTGCTAAAAGGCTATAAAACCAATGAACTGGTACCTGTCAGCCTGAATCTTGGTACAGCTATTACCCGCATGGATGCAAGGATTTCACTGCAACCCGGTGATAATGGTCAGGCGGTAGTAGCTATCCATGGAATAAGAAAAGAGCCACAACTGAAATTTCCATTTTTCGGACATGCGTTTACAAAGGAAGACAAAGACAACCTGCTCAAAACCGGTAATATGGGGCGGGTTGTTGATCTTACCAACCCCAAAACCGGGGAAATCATACCATCTATCATCAGTGTTGACAGATTAACCAATGAACTGATTGCTTTGCGAACTGATAAGATGAAAGCCCCTGATGAAATTAAAGGTGTAAAACTGGATGAACTGCAAAAGCAGGTCTTGCAGGAAGGTAAACCGCTCTATATTGAAGGTATGATCTCCAAAAAAGGAGACCTTTTTAATGCTACCGTACAGTACAATGCAGACAAGCGTTATGTAGAGTTCCTGTTCAATAATAACCTGTCTGATAACGTACAGCAAAACCAGGGCAAGGATGCTCCGAGATTTATACGGGGTAAAGAGTTGGATGATAATCAATACCAGCGGTTTAAGGACGGACAGACTATTTACGTTCCTGATTTAAAAGATAAGGAAGGCAAAGAATACAAAGGTTACCTGACGTTCAACAAAGAGACAGCTAAAACCGAATTCTCTTTCAGCGACCCCAACAAGCTGCGTGAAAAAGTAAAACCGACGGAAGAACACAAAACCCAGACAGCCGTAAACTCCGAAGGCAAAACCAACGAGGCTACTAAAAATATCAAAGAGCCGCTGAAGTCAGGGCAAAAAGAGCCGGATAGCAAAAAACAGCAGGAGAAACAAACGCAGAAACCTGCCAAATCCAAAGGCAGAAAGATTTAGCAAATAATACGCTAAGACATGAAGGTAGTTATTGCAGAAAAGCCAGGTGTAGCCAGGGAGATAGCCGCCCTGCTGGGAGCCACCGAAAAAAAAGATGGGTTCCTGGCAGGTGGCGGCTATTATGTAACCTGGGCTTTTGGCCATTTAATAGTACCGGCAATGCCGGAAGATTATGGAATTACCGGATTTAGGAGAGAGAACTTGCCTATACTTCCCAATCCCTTTATACTTACAGTTCGCAAGATTAGAAACGGTAAGGGGTATACGCCTGATAGCGGCGCATTAAAACAACTGAAAATTATTGAGCAGCTCATTAAAAAATGCGGCAGCATTATTGTTGCTACTGATGCCGGGCGGGAAGGTGAATTGATATTCCGATACATCTACGAATATCTAAAATGTAAAAAACCTTTTGAGCGTTTGTGGATCAGTTCACTAACGGAGAAGGCTATTAAACAAGGTTTTCAGAACCTAAAACCCGGAAGTGATTTTAACAGACTTTACCATGCAGCGCAATGCAGGAGCCGGGCTGACTGGTTAGTGGGCATCAACGCTTCGCAGGCGCTGACCATTGCTGGCGGTAGCGATACCTATTCCTTAGGAAGGGTGCAATCGCCCACACTTGCATTGATTTGTAAGCGCTACCTGGAAAACAAAAACTTCACGGTTCAGCGCTACCATCAAATCGGGCTGGAACACCGAAAGGAGTTCATAGATTTTAAAAGCCTTTCCAAAAACAAGTGGGATGATAAAAACAAGGCGGAAGATGCCCTCAAAGCCATACAACGTGCCGGCATTGCAACCGTAGCAGATACGCAAACAAAAGTAGTTACGGAGCAAGCCCCCCTGCTATATGACCTGACGGCATTACAAAAAGAAGCTAATCAGAAATTGGGTTTTTCTGCTGAGACTACCTTAAACATAGCTCAAAGCCTCTATGAACAGAAATTCATTACCTATCCGCGTACGGGCAGTAAGTATATAACCCAGGACATATGGGATGAAATTCCGGGCCTTGTTAGAGCGCTGGATGAAGTGGCAAAATTCAAAGCCGTTACCTCAAAACTGCAATGGGGCCGTTTTAATAAACGCATAGTGAACGATGTAAAAGTAACCGACCATCATGGGATACTCATAACAGGCATCATCCCTTCAGCAATAGGCGCCAATGAAAGACTTATTTATGAAATGATCGCCTGGCGTTTACTGGAAGCCATATCCCAGGCATGTTTGAAGGAAATTACTGATATAACCTTACAGGCCTCACACTATGATTTTATGTTGAAAGGCTACAAAGTGCTGGAACCTGGTTGGCGGGCGATCAAAGGTGATTTTTCTGATGACGAAACTGATGCAGCAGCGGAGCTACCAGAACTGAGTGTAGGGGATGAATTGAAAATAAAAAATGCTATGGTGCTTGAAAAGAAAACCAAACCGCCTGTACTCTATACCGAAGCCGGATTACTATCGGCAATGGAAAATGCCGGAAAGGAAATTGAGAAAGAAGAGGAGCGAAAAGCATTGCAGGGTATTGGTATCGGAACGGCCGCTACAAGAGCCGCGATTATTGAAACCCTGTTTAAGCGCGGCTATATACTACGGGAAAAGAAAGCGCTCATTCCTACTGAAAAAGGACTACAGGTATACCATTTAGTGAAGGACAAAAAGATCTCAGATATTGCCATGACTGCCGAATGGGAAATCGCCCTGCAGAAGATTGAGAATAACGAATTGGATGCGGATTCCTTTCAAAAGGAAATGGAAGTCTATGCGACCAGCATTACCCATGAACTTTTAAATACTACTGAAAATATGGAGCAGCTACCGGTATTATCATGCCCCAAATGCAAAAAGCAGCAAGTAGTTATCAGGGATAAAATTGTAAAATGCCCGGATGAGGATTGCAACTGGAGGCAGTTTCGCAGTGTATGCGGGATTCAGATCAGCGTGGAAGACATCGAAAGACTTGTCAGCAAAGGGAGAACATCACTTTTGAAAGGAATGAAAAGCAAGGCTGGGAAAACATTTGATGCATACATCGTGATGAACGGGGAATGCGCAACCCATTTTGAATTTGAAGATGGCAAATCAAAAAGATAATGAGCAATATCTTCATATCCCAGAAAGAAATAGCGCCGCTTATTCACACGATCAGGGATAAGCAGGTTATAGTTGATAATGATTTGGCAACACTGTACCAGGTAGAAACAAAAATGCTGAACAGGGCGGTAAAAAGAAACGAAGACCGTTTTCCTGCTACCTTTTGCTTTCTGCTTACCGAAGATGAGGCTGAACGTTTGAGGTTCCAATTTGGCACCTCAAACATTGGAAGAGGCGGAAGGCGATATTTGCCCTATGCATTTACAGAACAAGGTGTGGCAATGATGTCTGCCGTGTTGCGTAGCGATGTTGCCGTAAAGATTAGCGTCGAAATAATGAACGCATTTGTGGAAATGCGGAAAATGTTGATAAGTAATGCGGCGCTGTTTTCAAGGATGGATAAAATCGAGATCAAACAATCAGAAGCAGACCTCAAATTTGAAGAGTTGTTTAAGGCATTAGACAGCGGCAAACTGCAAAGTGATAAGGGGGTATTCTACGACGGTCAGATATTTGATGCTTACAGTTTTGTGGCTGATATTATCCGTTCGGCCAAAAGGTCCATTATACTTATTGACAACTATGTGGATGACACAGTGCTCACCCTTCTTGGAAAGCGTGGCGCCGGGGTATCAGCCACCATTTACACCAAAAATTTTGACAGTCACTTGCAATTGGATTTACAACGCTACAACAGCCAGTACCCCAATATCAAAATCCAGCGATTCTCTAACGCCCACGATAGGTTTATACTGCTTGACGGGATGGAGCTTTATCATATCGGTGCGTCGCTAAAAGATCTGGGTAAAAAATGGTTTGCATTTTCCAAAATAGACCGGGAGGTAAGCAAGATGCTTGGTTTTTTAAACGACACTTAATTAACGCTTAGCTATTATTTATCAAAGGTGCATCTTCAAACAATTAAAGACTAAATAAAACTATATGGAACAGCAAAATGAACTTTCCTATTTCTCATTAAGACTACAGGAATTACTAAATACAAGCTTCCCGGAACTGGCACATGATAATGTCTTCATCCAGCAACGCTCCCAATACGCCGCCGAAACTTACGAGAGTGCATTTAAAACAGGGAACAGCATAGGGCAATGCCAGGCCATTGCCGACAGTGTACTGTTTGACGGGTTGTATTTCTCAAAGTTTGATACCGTAATGCAGGTGGTAAGCAACGAGTTCGACACCATTATGATGGATGAGGAGTTACGTCCGTTCGCCATGAAAATGCTACCGGTTTGTGAATCGGTATTTGCAAAGTATGAACTCACCGGTGACTTCGCATACAGTACAGATTTTGACCTGCTCTACACTGAATTAACCGGAACCATAGCAACCTGGATTGAGGAACATGGGCTTTAGTAAACAGCAGCATCTCCAATGCAATATTGATGCCCTTAGTATTGCTTTTAAACTTGAAAAAGAAAAGCGTAATGCTACTGCCAGCGAGCGCCTGCTGCTGATGCAATACAGTGGTTTTGGCGGCTTAAAATTCGTTTTAAACCCTGCCGATAATCCTATTGACATCAACGAATGGAGAAAGACAGATCACCCGCTGTTTGCAAAAACGCAGGAACTCCTGCAATTATTAAGGGAAAATTCCACTGATGAAAAGCAGTACCGCAGCTATGTAGATAGTATGCGCGGTTCTGTGCTAACAGCTTTTTATACGCCGCCGCCTGTCATCAATGCCATTGCAGCGGCACTAAAAGAAAAAAGCATAGCAATAGACCGGATGCTGGAACCATCGGCAGGCTCGGGTGCTTTTATTGAATCTTTTAAAAAAACCTTTGGTGCTACCAGTGAGATTTCAGCGTATGAAAAAGATTTGCTTACAGCCAAGATATTAAAACACATTTATCCGGATGTCAATACCCGCGTAAGTGGATTTGAAGAAATCCCGGAAAATGAAAAGAACAGCTATGATCTGGTAACAAGTAATATTCCGTTCGGGGATACTTCGGTATTTGATCTTTCTTATTGCCGTGGTAAATATCCAGCCAGGGTACAGGCGGCAAGAAGCATACACAATTATTTTTTCCTGAAGGGAACCGATATGCTCCGCGATGGTGGCTTGCTTGCTTTTATTACTTCGCAAGCTGTGCTCAACAGCGCAAGGAACGAGCCCATCCGAAAGGCATTGATGCATGACAATAACTTAGTTTCTGCCATCCGGTTGCCTAACAATCTTTTCACAGATCATGCCGGTACGCAGGTTGGTAGTGACTTAATCATACTTCAAAAGAACAGCCAAAAGCAGGGTCTTTCAGAGATTGAACAGCGATTTTGTAAGACCCATACCACTGCGGACGATGCTACCAATAGTATGCTGTTTGAAAACCTGAACCGGGTGGTTCATACTTCCTTATACAAGGACACTGATCTGTACGGACGACCCGCCTGGATTTATGAACACGGTGAAGGCGTTGAAGGGATAGCAAGGGACATGAAAAAAATGCTGTTATCAGACCTGACTGAACGCTTAGACCTCGGATTGTACAGGGGATTGAAAAGGGTTGAACCTTTAAATCAAATATCCGCTGAATCAAAGCCCGAACGCCCCCACGAGGAACAAATAACTATTCAGCAGCAGATTGGTCATGCGTCTGTTCAAAATACCAATAGTAGATCTACAGGGCATGTGCAGTTAAGCCTGTTTGATTTGTTGGCAAGCCCGCAGCAGACCGTTGCAACAAGCGCCACCTCCACTGCCGTCAAACAATCCCCTGTTAAAAAAAAGACCATTGCAAGAGCACAATCCAATTTATTCAGCGCTGTAAATCAACAACCACATCCACTTCCTGTCAATGGCAAACCGTTGAATGGAGAAGGCAAACCTTTTAATGGTAATAAACCACAGGGCGTAGCAGGTGACCTGTTTTCCGGGCTGAATGGAAATGGGAGCAGTGTATCGGTTTCACAACCCGTAGTCTTACCGGAGCCTTCCCTTTACAGCGGAAACTTTTGCTCTTATTATAGTGATGATTGTCTTGTAACGGATAATGGTTTTGTGGGTTACCTGCGTAAAGTGGACAGTGAAAAGCAACAGGCTATGTTTCATCCCTTGCAGTTGAGTGGTTCACAAAAAGTCAGAGCGGAAGCCTATATCGCTGTGCGTGATAGCTACCTTGATCTTTACCACAAAGAAGCAGTACTACAAAGTGAACATAATGAAGAACGGGCAACACTTAACAGGCTGTATGACGGCTTTGTAAAACGGTATGGCAACCTGAACAGCGCTGACAATATAAAGCTGATAAAAACAGATAGCGTCGGAAATGAGATACCCTACATGGAACGCGTGGTGGGCGGTGTTGTACATAAGGCAGATATCTTCCATCGCCCGGTAAGTTTTTCTACAAACACAATAGCTGCCGGTAATCCTGATGAAGCATTAGCGGCGTCCCTTAATAAATCAGGTAAAGTTGATTTGGATTTTATGTCCGGGATCAGTGGAATGACTACAGAGGAGCTGAAGACTGCTTTACATGGCCGGATTTATTACAATCCACTTGACAGGGAATATGAAATTTCAGAGCGATGGATTTGCGGAGATGTGGTGGAGAAAGCAGCGGATGTACAAAACTATGTAAATGAAAACCCCGGTGATAAAGAAGTAGTTGAAAGTTTGAAGGCATTAACACAAGCACGTCCAACAAGAATTGAATTTGAAGAACTTGATTTTAACCTGGGTGAACGATGGATACCACAAGGTATTTACAACCGGTTTGCCTCATCTTTGTTCGATACAGAGGTGAGGATTCACTACAGTGAAAACACGGATGATTTTTCCATCCATTGCGATAAAAAGAATGTACATATATGGGACAAGTATGCTGTAAAATCTGAAAGCCGCACCTATGATGGTATTGCCCTGTTAAAACATGCGTTGGTAAACACTACGCCCGATATCACCAAAAAGGTTATGGTGGGCAACCAGGAAATGAAGGTGCGGGATATGGAAGCCATACAGATGGCCGGCACTAAAATTGATCAGATACGTACTGCTTTTACCGAATGGCTGCACGCCCAGAATGATGAGTTTAAAAAAAGACTTACCGATAAATACAACGATACGTTTAACTGCTTTGTTCGTCCGCAGTACAATGGAAGCCACCAGGAGTTTCCCGAACTGAACAGGAAAGGCCTGGGCATTGACGACCTGTATTCGAGTCAAAAGGATACGGTATGGATGATCAAGCTGAACAACGGCGCTATCTGTGATCACGAAGTAGGAGCCGGAAAAACATTAGTGATGTGTACGGCAGCACAGGAAATGAAGCGTTTGGGCTTAGCCCACAAACCGATGATCATTGGTTTGAAAAGTAACGTCCACGAAATTGCCGAGGCTTACCGAACCGCCTATCCACACGCCAGGATTCTTTACCCTGGTAAAGAGGATTTTACCCCTAAGAAACGGCTACGCATTTTCGGCGAGATTAAAAACAACAATTGGGATTGCGTGATACTCACACACGACCAGTTCGGCATGATACCACAATCACCGGAGCTGCAAAAGGAGATACTGCAAATTGAACTGGATAGTGTGGAAGAAAATCTTGCCGCTTTACAAAAACAGGGCAAAGAGATTTCAAGAGCGATGCTCAAAGGTGTTATAGTCCGTAAGCTAAATCTTGAAGTGAAGCTCAAAACACTGGAGCACGATATTAGTACCCGCAAGGATGATGTAGTAGATTTTAAAATGATGGGCATAGACCATTTGTTTGTTGATGAAAGCCATCGCTTTAAAAACCTGATGTTCAATACCCGTCATGAGCGTGTCGCCGGGCTCGGTAATATGCAGGGTAGCCAAAAGGCAATGAACCTGCTTTTTGCTATCCGAACAATTCAGGAACGTACCGGTAAAGATTTAGGTGCAACCTTTCTTTCGGGGACTACTATCAGTAACTCACTGACAGAGCTTTATCTGTTGTTCAAATACCTGCGCCCTAAAGCATTGGAAAAACAGGGTATTAACTGTTTTGACGCCTGGGCGGCTATTTATGCAAGAAAAACCACCGATTATGAATTTTCTGTAGCCAACAATATTGTACAGAAAGAGCGCTTCCGTTTTTTTATTAAAGTACCTGAACTGGCGCAGTTCTATTCAGAAATAACAGACTACAGAACCGCAAAAGATATCGGAATTGATCGTCCTGAAAAAAAAGAGATACTGCACAATATTCCACCAACACCACAGCAGGAAGTGTTTATCAAAAAATTGATGGAGTTTGCCAAAACGGGTGATGCTACCCTGCTTGGAAGATCAAAATTATCTGAGTCAGAAGAAAAAGCAAAGATGCTGATTGCTACTGATTATGCCCGTAAGATGTCACTGGATATGCGGATGATAAGTTCAAAGTATGACGACCATCCCGATAACAAAGCATCTCATTGCGCTGCCAATATTGCCAAATACTATCAAAGGTTCAATGCTCAGAAAGGAACGCAGTTTGTCTTTTCTGACCTGGGAACCTATAAGCCTGGCGGATGGAATGTGTATAGTGAGATCAAACGCAAGCTGATAGAAGATTATGGCATACCGGCCTATGAAATTCGCTTTATCCAGGAAGTGAAGAATGAAAAGCAACGGAAAGAAATAATTAAAGCATTCAACGAGGGTAGAATCCGTGTGTTATTCGGCTCCACTGACATGCTTGGAACAGGTGTTAACGGTCAAAAGAGGGCTATAGCCATTCATCACTTAGATACGCCGTGGCGACCCAGCGACCTTGCCCAACGCGATGGCCGGGCTATCCGCAAAGGCAATGAAATTGCAAAATTCTTTGCGGGGAATACAGTGGATGTTATTATTTACGCGGTGGAAAAATCTTTGGATAGTTATAAGTTCAATCTCCTGTACAACAAACAGGTTTTCATTGACCAGCTCAAAAGCAATAATCTCGGTAAACGAACCATTGATGAAGGTGGTATTGATGAAAAGTCCGGAATGAATTTTTCGGAGTATGTAGCTATACTTTCAGGCAACACCGAGCTACTGGAAAAAGCAAAAATGGAAAAGCAAATTGCAGGTCTGCAGAGTGAACGCCAGGCATTCAACCGCTCTAAGCTCAGTTCTAAATATAAGCTGGAAGATATAACAGCATCAATGGAAGCTGCAAGTTCACGCTTGGAGCGTATGAAAACAGATTGGGATAATCTTCAAAAACGCATACAGAAAAGACAGGATGGTACAATTGCCAATCCCATACGGTTAACTGATCTACCTCTTACTGCCGATGTGAAACAAATTGGCACTAAGCTAAATGATCTATCCGCCAAATCCAGAACCGAAGGAGAATACCTGGAGATCGGCAGTTTGTATGGATTTATGCTGTTGGTAAAAACTGAAGTATCAAAAAAAGATGGAATAGATATAAAGGATAATCGCTTCTTTGTAATGGGTGAAGGTAATATCAAATACACCTACAATAACGGGCAGGTGGCATCCGATCCAAAGCTTGCTTCCATGAACTTCCTGAACGCTCTGGAAAAACTACCTGGACTGATGGAACAGGAAGAAAAGAAAATTGCCGGCATGAAAAAGGATTTGCCTGTTTTGCAGGAAGTGGTAAACGGAACCTGGACGAAAGAAAACCAACTCACAGATTTAAAAAATAAACTTGCGGGATTGGACAGGAAAATACTATTGTCTATTAGTTCAGAACAGCATAAAGACGATCAAACTGATCATTTTCAGCCCGATGAAATAAAACAAAGCGTTTCCATTAAATCTTCTGTCGGGAGATATTGAACTTACTATGCCAACAGGGCTTTTCTTGCTAACTTGGCACATTAAGTCCAAAGTTTCAACCGCTTTTGAATCTCAGTAACCAGGGATTGATTGTTTTGAAAAATGAAATTTGTGGCAATAAGCTCTTTCAATTTTGTTGCTGCTTCCTTTTTTGTAAGAATATCTGCTTCAATAAGTCTGTCGAAAATCCAGATCATACCATGATATTCGATGTCTTTGTTTTTAGCCCAATTACGAACGGTTTTATCGCTGCTCAACACACAAGCGCCTAGTTTATTGGCTATATGTAAAACAGACTTATCCGTTTCGGATAAGGATTTGGGGTAAGATGCTGAATGAATTTGAAGAAAATTTTCTTCTTTAAGGTTATGAATAATAAGCCTGTCAACGGACTGGTAGGCTTTTAAAACCTGCTGCTGTTCCGCGTATAATTCAAAATAAACGGATGATGTGGTATGTATCTCAATTTCAAGTTTGAAAAATGAAGCTACAAGACCTAAATCATACAGGTCTATAAAGATACAAGCATCGGTGACAGCTATTTTTAGTTTCATTATCCAGGCAGGTATTTTGCATGTCTTGAATTAGCGTTAATACATCGGCTGATGTTCCTTTTTAAATGCTGCCAAAGACATATTAGATAATGACGCTGCTTTGGACATGGATATCTGGTCTTCTATTAATGCTCGGAATAGTAGCTGCTCAAAACGATTACTTTCTTCAATACCCTGGTATTCCACAGGCTCATCTACTTTCCAGTTCAATTGTTTGATCAGGAAGAAGAATTGCTTGGTGTAATGGTCGTTTATGATACCACATACTTTCGCTCTCATTACAATCGCCTGCATTGAAATACCGTACTGCTTTTTAATATTACCCAATTCTAAAGTAGAAAGTTTATTGCGATGATTTCCCAGTTCGGCTTTGATTGCTTCTTCTGACAATAACATTGCTCCGGCAAACTGATGACATAAGGTTTCCTTTTGCCGGTCGGTGATGTCGCCAAACTTTAATAATAAGTGGGCCAGTTCGTGAAGTAAAGTAAATCTTATCCTGTCGGGTTTATTTGCCTTTCGCTCATTATATGCTATAACCGCAATGTTACCATTTACATAAGTCTGCAAACCATCAAAATCCTCATCAACATTCAGCTTTACAACTTTTATATTTTTGTCTTCCAAAAGCTCTACAATATTGAATATAGGACCGGTTCCTAATGACCATTTTTCCCGTAATAATTTAGCGGCTTTATTTACCTGCTCATAAGTGGTAACGATACCAAAATCTTCCAGCGGGTTCTCAAAGTCATTGGAAAGCCCAATGATTTCTTCTAACTCTAAATAGCGTGAAAGATATTCCTTAGTGGTTTCATTGATGATGCCCACTTCCTTTTGAGGCATCTTGCTCAACTTCCTGTATTCAATATTACTCAATTCAACGGTAGTAGTTCTGAAGAAATAATCAGGGCTTACTTTAAGCGCTTTAGCAAGCATATTGATCTTCTCTGCATCCGGGATCACTTCTCCCTTTTCATAACGATGTAATGCCTGGCGGGACAAATTGCCCTCCAGCGCGTCAGCCAAATCTTGCAATGAAAAACCATTCATTAAACGGGCTGACCTGAATCGTTCCGCAAAAACTTGTTTTATTTCCATTGTAAAATTCTTTCGGGTGCAAAGGTATGATATTTCAGTTGACAAAATAGTGAAAAAGTGTCATCCGTTATATTATCGAACGTAACTATGACAAATATTCATATTCAATAACCATGTCAAAATAAGCCATTTTGTCGTTTTTAACAAAATTTTGGCATATTTACATTATTTGGTTGACATATTTATGTTTTGGACTACAATTTGTAACTTACATTCCAACTATTTTTATACTTAAAATTTATAGCAATGGGGAAATATCAGATAACAAGAACAAGAAATGAACAGTTTCGGTGGACGTTAAAAGCTTCTAATGGCGAAAAGCTATTGACCAGTGAAACCTATACGACCAAGCAAAATTGCCTGGCAGGGATAGCAAGCAGCAAAATATCTGTTGCGGATAAAAACTTCGATAAGAAGACGTCGGTCGCAGGACAGCCCTACTTCAACCAGGTGGCGAACAACTACCAGGTTTTAGGAACCAGTGAAATGTATTCTTCTACCACGACAAGAGATGTCGGAATTGCAAGTGTTAAAAGTAATGCCCCTACAGCAACCATTGAAGATCTAACCTAATTAATAAATAAAAAATTTCAAAACAAAGCTTATGAACAATGTATTCAATTTAAACAACCTGAGACCCGGAGACAGGCTGGTATTACCCAAAAGTGAATGGGACTTAATTCAACATCACGTTATATACATTGGCACTGATGCTAACGGCAACAGGTCGTACATCGAAAATTTTGCAGGCAAAGGGGTCCAGTTGGTAAACGAAAAGCGCCTTTTCAGAGACGGGCACTACGTAACAAGAATTGAGCCCTTTGTGGGTGATATTTTTCAACGTAATGAAGCTATAAAGCGGGCAATGCAGTTAATCGGGAAACCGTACGATCTGGTCAATTTCAACTGTGAACATTATGCCAATACTGTACAGCACAATAAAAGCTATAGCAAACAGGTAAATATTGGGCTGGTTGCAGGTCTTATCGCCTTGGTGTTAAGTATCGGTTTTACCAGATAAAAGTTACATATGGACGGAACAAATACTTTAGGCACTACATCTTTGCCAGACAAGATTGACACATTGAAACACACGATGGACAGGTATGATCATTACTACGACAGTATTAATAACAAAGGGAACCTATTCTTAACACTGAATACCTTTTTACTAGGTGGAATAATCACAGGTTATTACAGCATTAAAGACACCATTTCAGACGGCTGCGTTGTGACATTTTTTGTATGGATTGCTTTAATCTCCTGCTTATTAAGTCTGGGATTTACTTTATGGGCAATATTACCTTATCTGAACAAACAGGCTAATAGCGTGAATGGATCCGTTATCAATTTTGGCAACGTATCAAATATCCCACTTGAAAGCTTTAAAAACATGTATGCAAATGCTACAGATGAAAAAAGATACGAAGACTACGTTCAGCAAGTGTACTTACTGGCTCAGGGGCTTCAAAGGAAATTCAGCAGATTAAAAACGGCTACCTATTTATTGGCTGCGTGTTTCGTTTGCATTATTATCATTGGGATTAAAATTTTAATATAGAAATATGAAAGAAAAACTTTACAAGAATTACGTGGACGACATTGCCCATTATTTAAGGCAGGGTAAAAAAGATAACCTCGAAAAAGGATTTGGGTATGGACAACTCAATGAGAAACTGGCATCGCATCCTAAAATGCTTTGGTCAGATAAAACCAAAAACGAGGCAAATTTCAGGAGTCTCGGTGCTTTGAATACCGTAACCGGTCTCAATGCAAAGTATGAAGAAAAGCTCGGCGCGCATCCAGGCTTCAGCCATTTAAAAACCACCAATGGCAGTGAATACCATTACATCGTTTCGATGTTCGCAGATGTTAGGAACTCTACCGGTCTATTCAAAAAGTATGATCCGGACGTGGTAGCAAATATCTGCAGAACCATTCAGCTTGCGGCAATTCATACCTGTTGGTACTTTGACGGGTATGTGCATCGTTTACAAGGAGATGGACTGATGGTGTACTTCGGTGGCAAAGGCACAACGAAACAAAAAGCCGTTGATAATGCGCTGATGGCAGCATCGTTCATTAGTTACTTTGTAAAAAACGACTTAAGGAACCTGTTTGAGGAACAGGGCGTGAACCGGATTTATACAAGAATAGGAATAGATTTTGGTGACGACAAAGACACCCTTTGGCACAATGCAGGAATTGGGGAATGCAGTGAAGTCACTACGACCAGTTTACATACGAGTTTAGCTTGCAAAATGCAGGCACAGGCGGAAAGTAATGGGGTAGTTGTTGGAGATAATATTTTATCCTATAAATCAACCCACAAGGATTACTTCGTCTACAAGAAGTATAAGAAGAACGGTGACGAACAGCCATATGTATATGAAATACCTGACGAGGGTTTCCGGTACAAACAACACGATTTCAGTTGGGAAAAATACTTGAAAAATCATCCTCAGATCCAGGAGGATGAAGAAGGGAATCTGGTTTTTATCGGACCTTCCATCATTCCGAACATAGGTGTTCAACAAAATATTAATTACTTACAGCAAAATGTTACCGGATATAAACCTTATCTCAAATAGGCGATTTAAGATAAGAAATTTTCAGGAGGATAAAGCTGCCACCCTTGAGGCTAACCCCGGATTGAGGTATGATGGGAAAATAGACAAGATCTCGAGGTTTAGCGGCAATTTTTACCTCACCAACCCGAACGGAGAACTGATAGAAAGTTTTGGAATTATAATCCTTATCCCGAAGATGTATCCCAATGCTTTTCCTGTCGTGGTTTCTGTAAATAATAAAATTGAAAAAACAGATGAGTTCCATATCAGTAAGGACGGGGAAATTTGTGTGGAACACACTTATGTTGCGAATAAATTAGCAAATGCGAGTTTACGTTTATATGACTTTATCAACTACTACCTGCCAAGATATTTTTCCTGGGTTTTATTAAAACAAAACGGAATAACAGAGAATTTGCAGGAATGGGGACATCGGGATAAAGGCACAATCCAAGTCTATGAAACTTTATTGGACACTTCAGATAAGGGGATGATTAAACAATTTTTAGAACGTTATCTTAGTGCTGTAAAAATCAGGAGGAATGATAAGTGCTATTGTGGTAATGGCAGGAAACTAAAGCAGTGTCACCGGGAAGCGGCTCTTTTTCTCAAATCAACTTCCAAAAAGATTATCGAAAAAGATATAGCGCTGTTTAGTTAGAACATCCAAGAACCGTTTTCTTTTCTTCAAAATCCGACTGTGCAATTTAGATTATCTTATCGCATTCCACCTTATTATTTATACTATTTCTCCTTCTGCACCAAATACTGCAATTCAGGGTCATTTTTTATCCGCTCCATTTCGGTTTCAACGATGCCAATAATATCCTGCTTGATCTGCCGGTAATTTGCTTCAATTTCCTGTTTCATTTTATCTTCTCCCGCTTCATCAAAAGATAATATCTGAGGGATTTTCTGATATTCTTTTGTCTCCGAAGTAACCTTGTCATTGTCCACTACAATCTCGCCGTGAAATATTTTCTGCTCAATGCGTTCATCAAAATTATCTGATACGGCACCCACAAACATACCCTGAGTAAGCGTAGAAATTTTGGAAGCTGGTATCAATATATCCATTTGAGTAGATATGGAGGTGGATTTATCATTGCGGTTGATCGTTAAACTCTGTCTTTTTTGTAACACTTTACCAAAGCGGTCGGATAAGTGTTTAGCAGTTTCGCCAACTACCTGACCACTGAAAATATTACCCACTGTATTTTGAATCACCTTGCTTTCCTTGTCGCCATAATCACGGGTTAATTGAGAAAAATCCTGGAAGCCCAGGCAAACAGCTACTTTATTACTACGGGCGGTTGCAATGAGATTGTCCAGGCCCCTGAAGTAAATGGTTGGGAACTCATCAATGATCACAGAACTTTTCAATTGTCCCTTCTTATTAATGAGTTTTACAATCCTTGAATTGTATAAACCTAAAGCTGCGGAATAAATGTTTTGACGGTCAGGATTATTGCCTACACAAAGTATTTTAGGCGCTTTCGGATTATTAATATCCAAAGAAAAATCATCGCCGGTCATTACCCAATAGAGTTGCGGAGAGATCATTCTGGAAAGCGGAATTTTAGCCGATGCAATTTGTCCCTGTAGCTGGTCTTGCGCTCCGCTCTGCCAGGCATCCATGAAAGGAGATAAATAGTTTTCCAGTTCTGGGTATGAAGTAAGGATGGTAAATACATCTGCATACTTTTTGTTCAATAGCTCAATGGCATGAGGAAAAGTGCAGTGCCTGCCGTTATCATAAATTTTCAAAAACCAGATGATAGCTGCCAGAAGAATGATCGGGCTTTCTACAAAGAAGTCGCCCTGTTTCTGTATCCAGGTTCTGTTCAGGTTCAGCATGATGGTATAAGCTGCTTCATAAGCATCGGAAATATCGGTCATAAATTCAGGATTAAGCGGATTGCAGCGGTGGCTTCTTCGCGGATCATCAAAGTTGATCACATAGAATTTTGGTTTTACGCTGTACTTACCGGTGTGTTTCAGTAAATGATTGTAAGCAATAGTAGAAAGATCATCAAACTTAAAATCGTAGATGTACATTGAAAATCCCTTTTCAATATGCTGTTTGATATAATTATTTATGATGGCATAGCTTTTACCTGAACCAGGCGTACCCAACACTATTGTTGCTCTGAATGGGTTTACTACGTTAATCCATCCCTGATTCCATTTGCTTTTGTAATAAAATTTAGTGGGAAGGTTTACAGAGTACTCATTACTCATGAGTTTGGTTTCCTGCTGGAAGCTTTCATTCTCATTATTGAATACATCGCTCATTAGGTTGTTACGTAACAGGCGGCTCATCCATATTCCTGCAACCATTAAAGCGATGTACCCAGTTGAGGTCGTGAGGATGTATGAAGATGCTGCTATGCTAGCCGATAATTTTAATAGCGTTGTGCTGAAAAAGAACAATATAAACCCGATGGCTAAGGTTGAATAAATCCTCGGCCAGGTTATCTTCTCATTCTTAACCCCTTTAGTACCGAGACAGCTTAATGCCAGTAGTACCAATGCAAATATTTTAGTGTAAAGTGTATTTGAAAAAAGTCCTGCTGTTCTGTGGAAGTTGCCCAACACTTTATTGATAACCTCCAGGGTCCAGCCACGCTGGGCAAAGAACCCGTAACAGAACCAATAGAAGTGCATCAGCACCATGATGATGCTTACGGCACGCATGAAGGCCATGATCTTGGCCAGCCCTCTCAAATCGTCTTCTCCCTGCACAATCAATTGTTTTGGGAAAATTATTCACTACATCAAGCGGCCTCCCGTACATGGCGTTAGTTGGCTTCAGTTGGAGTGGAGTGGCTAAGCTCTATGGATCTATAATAGACATAGAAAGTGAAGCGTGAAAGTGATCAAGTAATGAGTGCATGATCCCGGGCTTTATTTGTCGCACATTTATCTTCTTTAAGCAAGCCCCATTTTATCAATGACTATTTTTAAGCTGGTCTCCCAGGCTATTAAAAGTCTATTCGCATATTTTGTAACGTATTCGTCAAGATCTTCAGGTAGGGTTAGATGCTTATAGACTTCATCGTAGTAATATAGGTCTGTGCTGTATACAATCGTTTTGCTTTTATATATCCGAAATGTAATCGTTGCTCCGTCCAGTTCTAATGGCACCACATCAATGCTGGCACTCCCGTTAAGATATCGAATCCAGGCTTGATTGTACCCAAGTTCTTCGATATCTTCCACGGACCTCAGGTTGAATAAACGTGTAAAATCACTAATAGCATCTTCTTCGGTGCTTATACTGGTAGCCATTGATTCAGTCAACATGCTGGATGAATGAAGGCAAGTCCACAACTTATTTTCAGGAGTGAGGTCAATTTCCATTCCCTGAGCATTTTTAAAGCTATTATTTCTGCTTTTTTATGTATTGAATCACCTTCACCGCCAGGTTATCCATTGTAGCTGTTTTTATTGTAAAAAACATATAAGAAATAGACGGGAAGAGCAAAAGAAACTGTATTATTTTGGAAATACATTTCCAGTTCCGACTTGTCTGCCACTGATCTTTGGTTTCATTACTTAAGATACGAATAAACTCCGTCATTTAGTAATCAGCGTTTGCCTGGAGACAGACACAACTTATCACTGTTAACGTTGTGTTTTTTTATTAGTTTTTCTTTTCCCTTTCTTCATTCTATTTTCAAATGCCAGTTCTTCATAATCCTCACTGTGCGCCTGCGGCAAAAGTCCGCCGAGACTTTCGATTAATCCATATTCTACATTGGAACTGCTGGGTTGCTCTTTGTACAGAAAATCGAAAAGCTCATGAACATCTTCGCTCGGGTCATTATCTTTTACTTTATTCGGCACGTTTGTACACGCGATATTATTCGATAATCCATTTTTATCGTTTTCTACAATTTCTTGTTGCCAACGTTCATTAAAAACATTAGCTGAAAGACTTTTATCCAAGTGTGAGCCATTCCAAACAGTGTGGCTTTCATGATCTATGAAAGTCATACCGAAAATTCGCCCTTCATTGCTACGCCTGATAACGGTATTGATACCCTGCTCAATCAGTTGCTTCTTAAAATCGGCTTCGTTTGTAGTCATGTGTATTGCCATCTCAATGCTGTTTTTAAGTGTAGCTTTTACCGGGGCCACCTTCATCTGCTCCTTAGCGTTTTCAAAATGCTTTTGGAGCCAGACTATACCAGCAGAATTTCCAAATAGTGAAGACTTAAACGGGTTACTTGCCTTTTCTCCCTGTTCATTCAAAGCAATATAAACTAAACCATGTTTAGGTTGCCCGTTCAGCTCGCCTTTAACTTCTTCGGCGGTAATGTTGAACAAGGAAAGTAAGGCGTTATATGCCCCAAGAGTTTGAAACTGGTAGTATTTGGGCAGGTATCTGACCACGGCGGCCATCTGGCTTTTAATATCGCCTGTTTTATAATTCACCGGCTGAAATATCCGGTTATCATTTTCACGGGTCTTTTCTGTGGCCGCTATAAGATTATGCTGTTGTTCCAATGAGCGGCATACATTCATTGATCGCTTTCGCTCAAATGAATCTGAAATCTTCTTACCTTCTTCGTCTACACATACAGAAACGATATGGATATGGGTACGGCTGGTATCGGTATGTTTGAAAACCACGAACGGCTGATCTCCGTAACCCATTTCCTGCATGTATTGCATCGCCATCAGCTTATACTTCTCATCACTCACCTTATCGTTGGGATCAGGATTTAGAGAAATGTGTACTACCGGTTTTTCAGTATTTCGGTTTGCCAGTAAATAAGGTTCAAACGATCTCAACAATTGGTTAACGGAGTAACTTCCGTCAGGCGTTTCCAGCATTTTATGCAGGAGCAAAATCTCTCCGTTTTCCTTGTTTACCTTAATCTGATTGTAAGATAATGCACCGTAAATACTTCTCCCTCTGCCGATTTTTGCTATCATTACCGCTCGTTTTTATTCAAATGCATTGTCTCAAACTGCTGTATCAACTGTATTATTTCCAGGCATAATGCAGCCATTTCCGTGGTTTGTTTTTCTAATTTAAAGAGATATGCGGCAGCTTTTTTCTCAGAAAAATTGCGGTATAATATCTTAACTACCTGGTTATAGTTAACCCCAACTGCACGAAATTGTCCATATAGTGTTGTCAACCGCATATAAAAATCCATTGCAGCCTTATCAATTTTTACGGTCTTAATGGTCTTCTGGAATACACAGGCTGTAATAAAATGCGCCTTTACCTGCATACCGGATGCTTCAAATAGCGACAGAAAGCGGGCATTCTCCCGGGCATTTAGTGATATAGAATACCTGAATACAGCAGGATCATTTTTGGGATGACGTCCGTATTTCTTTAACTCTTTCTTCTTATTATTCTCGTCCATAAAACATCATTTTCAAATGCTGAAAAACCCCGACTTCGGAGGGTGTTTTAAGTCTCCGCCTGTGGCGGACAAGTTTGTTTTGAGCTGCGCCCTGCATTTCGCGCTGCTCAAAACACAACTTGCTCCTTTCTGGTGAAAGGAAAATCCCGCTTTGGGCGGGATTAAATTAAGCAGGGAAAAACGGCTTTAGTCCGTTCAACATACTCCCTCCTATAGTGTGGTTAGCTCCCATAAAATCATTAGAAAAATCTGTTACAAAGTAAGGCCTGAATGCAGCATGCATTGCACTATTGAATAGTGCCAAGTAGCGCCACTGAACGCCAATGCCGGACAGGTCTTAATAAGCCTGTATATATCTGCATTCCTTTGTACAGGCAGTTGTATTTAAGGAAATATGCGCGGCTGTTTTATGTAGCTACGCAATAACGTGAGTACGTATGGATGTAAGTGCAGCTATATGATGATACAGATGTGAATAGGCAAATAAATAAGTATGCCGCTAAATGCGGATGCCGGTGTGTACAACCCTATTGCTATATGTGCCTGTACAGATAAGCATGTAAAAAAGTACATATGCTTAACTATACCGGTATATAAACACAGGGGTATACAACGGGACATAAGTATGTGTATACATAAATGAATATTTAAAAACAGTTATACAAATGGATACGAAACACAAACCTTTATTTATTGCTTTTTCCACCCAGAAAGGTGGTGTAGGCAAATCCACCTTTACGGCTCTTGTAGCCAGCATGCTTCATTACCGCTTAGGTTATAATGTCGCAGTATATGATTGTGACTTTCCGCAGCACAGTCTTTCGCAGATGCGTGAACGGGATTTGAAAATGGTAATGAAAAGCGAAGTGTATAAGAAGCTGGCGCACCGCCAGTTCAGCACCATCAATAAAAAGGACTACCCGGTCATTCAATGCAAGGCAGATGAAGCATTGAATAAAGCTGGAGATTTTATACGTTCTTCAGCCGTTCCGGTTGATGTGCTGTTTTTTGACCTACCGGGCACGGTCAATACACCGGGAGTACTGACCACCTTAGCCGGTATGCACTATATCTTTTCGCCCATCACGGCAGACCGTGTAGTTATTGAAAGTACGTTGAGCTTTACGGATGTGCTGACCAATGTGCTGATGAAAAAAAGCCAGACTTCCATAGAAGCTATACGCCTGTTTTGGAACCAGGTGGACGGCAGGGAAAAATCGCCTTTGTATGAAGTGTACGAAAAGGTCATAACAGAACTGGGGCTAACACTGATGCAAACGTATATCACGGACAGTAAGCGTTTCCGGAAAGAAGGCGAAGCCACTGCCAAAACGGTATTCCGTTCCACCTTGTTACCACCCGATGAAAAGCTGATGAAGGTTTGCCGCCTGGATATGTTTATGGATGAATTTATAAGAATCGTGAAATTGTAAGCACTATGGAAAATGAGGATAAAAGAAAAAGCAATCCGGCGATTGATGAGGACTATTTGATGTCCCTGATGGCCGGTGGCGAAAAGCAAAAGCAACCATCGCCGGAACCGTCTAAAGAAGAAATACATGCAAAACCTGTTGCCAGGGAAAAAGGCAGGCCCAAAAAAGGTAGTGAGGCAGCGTATGAAAAGCTGTTTTTTAAAAACCCCGGTACGAATGCCCGTAATGGCAAGTCGGTTTATATACGTCCTGAATTCCACGAAAGGCTTTCCCGTATCGTGCAGGTTATCGGCGAGGACAGGCTCACTCTTTACGCCTATCTCGATAATGTGCTCGAACATCACTTCCAGGAATTTAGTGAGCAGATAACTACAAGCTTCAATGATAAATACAAACCTATTTTATAGCTATGGAAACATTGATTGTTATTTGCCTGCTGGTTGTTATAGTCTTGCTTTTGCATGATAAGATCGTGATAAAAGGAGCATCTAAAAAGGATCGCCTTTTAGAAAATAAAATTCCGGATTTACCGGAAATAATGGGACTACCCAAGCTTAGAGAAAGACTAATTGTGCCAAATAAAGCTACCGGGAGCCAAAAAATAAAACCGACAAAACAAGAAGATAGCTTTGATGCAGAAACCGAAGGAAACGGTTTTGATATAAGAATTCCGCAGGAAGAGCTGGATGAAGTTTTTGGTGGTGAGCCTGATTTTGACCAGGAAGAAGAGGAATGGCGCAGGTACAGAGAACCAAACGGCGAAGACGGGTTTGCCACAGGGGTTACCTTTGATGAACTCAGCACCGTGGGGGCGTTGCTTCAGCAGGAAGCGCTGGAACCCGCCTTGCAGGAACAAGCAGTGGAGATAGTTCACAAGATCCAGGGAACCGAGCTTTTCAGCCTTTTGGAAAACTCCATAGAGGATGCGTCGCAGAAGATAGCCAGGCTATTGGATAAGACCATAGAGACTGAGACGGATTCCGGTTCTTCCACAATGCGGAATAAAGGTTTGGATGGTTTCGATATTGGGGAATTTGTGTGAAAAGACCGCTTCCCTTTGTTTTTTTAAATTGGATTTTCTAAAAACCCTTCAAATATCGAATAGTTTTTTATTCCTTTGGATTTGTTTACTTTTCCCATTATTGTTCCGTCAATGCGACTTTTCAGATACATTACCAAATCATCAAAATATCGAACGTCAATGTAGTTAATTCCAGAAGCCTTATATCTTTTTGACAGAGAAATAGTAAAAGCAGCCCAATTGAATTTTTCTCCTTTTTTGTCTAATTCAATTTGCTTCCAATCTCCATATCTTTTTTTAAGATAATCAACGTAATTCTTCTTAGAAAGCTCTTTTCCCAACGCCCCGTCTGGCAATTCAATTTTCGGCTTTGCTGGCTTGGACTTCTTTACAAACTTTGAAAAATACTTATGTAAAAGCGGCTCTGATTGTTCAATATATTTTGTTATAGTGTCCCATCCCCAATAATATAAATGAAATGGCAATTCCCGTTCTTTCTTAATTTGATTTAGATATTCCTGTATTTGGGTATCATCCCGAAATGTCGAAACAAAAACAAACTTTTCAAAATCAATCCTTAAATCTCTCGCCTTTTCTAAGTCGGCATTTATATCCTGAATTAGATTTTTCCTAATAATATCGTCTTTTCTTCCGATACTTTTCAATTTACATTGAATCACTGTTTTCGTTTTAGTAGAAAAAACATCAATCCCTTTTTGATTTTGACCTTTAACGCCAAAAGTCTGGAAATCTATATTTTCATAGGACAATGTGTTTTCTACAAAATTGAATAAATCACATGTGAGTTCCTCAAATAATTTTTCATCTTTTAATGGGGGTAGTTGATATTTTGCCATTTGTAAAAATCGTTTAAAAATTGTTTCCTGGTCTGTAATCAATTCAGTTTACAACCCAATTAGTATTTGGGTTCTTCTTTAAGATTAAATTTTCCGAATTTGTTCAATTGTAAATTGTAACCGTTCTAATAAATTATCATAAGTAATGATGTCAACAATATTTTTATATTTTCTTTTGACCACCTCGAAATCATTTTTTTGTTCTGGGGATAAATTATTTTCTCGCCCCATAATAATTACTCCACTTGGATTTGCTATCTTAATATCAAAACCTTCGGGCAATTGTGTTTCATATTTTCTACTTAAAAATTTCTCTCCTTCTAAGCTCCAACGATTTAAATAGTAAATGTATTTTTCAATTTGCATAACTGTTCCCGAAAGTTCTCTAAGAGGAATATAATTTTCCCGATAAACACCTTTAGTCATAATGGCATTCTCAAAAGGTTTCTTTATTTCAATAACATCAACATATCCATTGGAATCCACTAAAAGAAAATCAAGTTGTTTGCCTTTTATTCCATCCGCTAATTTTGCTTGTATTGGAACCGATTTAAAAGCAAAAATATATTTTGGATAGAGTAACAAAATAATCTGTAAAATTTCTTCCTGCCACTGATGTTCACTATACTGGTTTTCATCTTTTAGCATTTCCTGCAATTTTTCAAGAATTGTCTGATATTTTACGAGTTCTACATTCTGAAAAATTTTTGTCAAATCCGTACCTTGTTTAGATAGCTTTGTATTTAGATGCTTCTGATATAGCTTTTCGGCATCCTTGATGCCATCTAAATAATTTCTTAGCAGGGATGCAATTCGTGCTTCAACATATTTTCTCCTTTCATAAGAAGTGGGGAAATATTTTAAGAGCTTTTCAAACTCCTCAACGGGCACAGCGCTTGGATAATTACCACCCAAGTATAAATCGTTTAGGGATATATTTTTGATTACTTTGACAACCGATACATCTGAATCAGCGACAAAAAAATTTGTGCTTAATGAAACATCCTTGTGTATAAATATATCGAAGTCATTAATGAGTATTCCTTTTTTGACTTTATAATAATCTCCTATAAGTTTTGCAAATAGAAAGTAAGTGACCTGTTCCATATCAGGGTCATCGAAATCATCTATTTCTGTTTTCTCGCCAAATTCGCTATCACTTAGAATATCTTCTTCTTCAAAATAAAATGTCTTCTTAAGCCTCACGAAACCTTTGATTTTAATAGCCTCTCTTACCCAATCAGATGAGTTTGCAAATTCAGCAATATAACGTAAAACCAGCCTATCATCTTTTGTCAAAAAATCAATCATACTTCGTTATCTTTTCAAGATATATTTATTATTTCCCATTCCTCTTTGTTAATATCCTGAAGACATCTATCAAATCTGTCTTTATGAATAGCAATACACAACAAATCTGTTGGTCGTGAAAAGCCAACATAAGCGATTTTAACGGAACTTTTATGATGGACTTTTGTGTCATTAAAACTATTACCCAAAAATTGTGTTGATAACCTTTCAGATTCGTGTTTTCCTTGATAGCACGATTCTAAATACAAAGTCGCACAATGCGTTTGTCCTTTTACTGCGTGAACGCTTGTAATTTCAATTTCAAGTCCGTCTTCTTTATAATGATTGGTTGTTGCAATGACCTCCATATTGTTAGCTGGAATTTCTGCTACATCATTGCTGACAAAAGCTAAACTTTCAGAAAGTTCATTTTCGGAAAATATCGCAAACAAGTTTGGAGCGTACTCCTTTATCTCGCTCCAAACTTCATTTGCATTTCCTTTGATTATCCCGATTGACCAATTATAAAGGTTTAAATTCAACTCGTCATATTTCTGAAAATCATTCTCTTTGATAAAATCTATTAGTTTTTTCTTTGTATAGGGTCTGCCATCCAGTGTATTGATATTCTCCAAACGCAAAATTTTCAGAAAGGCATTTAGGATATTTTTTCTTAATGGCTCTAAGGTCTTTTTGTTTTTGTCATAAAACAGCAAATAACTTTTCAGACAATCGTAATCTTCTTTTGGCTTCCCTTTTTCTTTTTTAAAACCATTGTGATAGTCTTCTAATCTTAACTTAGCAGCATCTTTCCGACTGGCATCATCATCTTTCCAGTCCGTATTCCAACAAACAACCTTGACCGATTTATCAGGATTAGTAAAGCTGCCATTCTCTTTGTACGTCTTTACTATTTGGGCAAAACGAGGGAGAAGGTTACTGATTGTTGCATTTTCAAATATCAAAATGTGTGGCTTTATAACACATTCATTTAACCCGACAATATCAAAATTAGCATCGTTATATAGAGCAAATCTTTTCACCACGTCAGCTATTGGCTTACTAAGTCGTTGACTTCCGCTTAATCTTAATACGTCTGCTCTATCTGTCCAAACATCAGTTACTTTAACCGAAGTATAGATAGCCTGATTTTTATCCCCAATTCGTTGCATTATTGAAATGCTATTACCCCCATCGTGGAATACTTTTTCTAACAAGTTGCACTGATGGGCGTCCATGTCCTGCATTTCGTCCACAAAAACAAAAGGGAAACGCTTTTGTAAAATTTCCTTAATCAATGGTTTCTTGTGCAGATAAAGTTCTCCAAAATGATATGCGTAATCGTAAGACATTATACCTTTCTTCAGCACTTCAAAGATGATTTCTTTTATCCCGATAAATTTTTTATTTGTATTGTCCTTTAGTAAAATATCATTACTACTATTCTTTATCTGGTCAGTCATAAAGTCATAAAACAAACCACGAACTTCATTTTCTATGTGCTTTTTACAAAGCTCCGTTTTTAGATTATTGTTCCCCTTTGCTTCAGCAGTGGCTTTATTGATATGTCTTTGATAAAACCATTTTGTGGGCTGTCCATATTCCTGCTTCCAAGCAATGATATTAAAGAGTTTCACTAATTCTTTTTGGTATCTTTCCGTATCAATCCAATTTAATTTCTTTTTAAAATCAAGATTATATATGGGAATAGCCAAATATTCATCAACAAAGCTCTGTATTGTGCCAACGAAATTGGGATATGAAAAAAGTTTGGGGCAATGCTTCTGAATTTTTTCTTTTATCTCATCAACGGCTGTGTTAGTATGAGATATAACAAGGACTCCTGAACCATCGGGAAATGGGAGTTTTCGTTCTATAATAACTAATTTTGCTAACAGAGCCGTTGTTTTCCCACTGCCCGGGACAGCTTGTAAATCTATTGTAATAACGTTGCGAATAAAGGCTTTACGTTCTTCATCAAACTCTTTACCAATTGGCAGTAGTATCTTTTCGGCGTAGCGAATATCATCGTCCGTTATGTTAATTTCCTGAGGCATATTTAATAGCATTCACAATGTAACTTACGGTATCATTCACATCATTAGCCGCGATTTTGATTGTTCTTTCTGGCTTGCTTAAATCTTCATCAATTGCATTTGCGATATAATAAGCAATTTCAGTTTTTTTCAGCCCTTTATTCATCAGTTTTGCTGCAAGTATTTTTTCAAAATCATTCCAATCGGTATGTGTATGAATATTCTTTGCTGCATTTTGAAACACTGTTGTTAAACTCGTTGATTTAAACAATGAATATTCCAAAGTCCAGCTTGATGCGGGAAAGTATTTTACATTTTGTTCTGCCAGTCCGTTTATGCCAGCTATTTTCTGTTTAGTTTCCTGTTGAACAGTATTGGCATCTCTTTTTACATAGTTATCTCCATTTTTTTCATATTCTCTTATATCCGCATCTGTAATCACAGCCACAGGAATTGTCATAAAGGGTTCTACATTTCGCAGATAAATCTTTGCATAATGGTCGAAGCCCGTATGCCCGATGTTTACAACCGAGATACCTTTTTCTGTCAGATTAATTCCAATAGCTTTTGCTATGCTTGGGATAAGAATTTCTTCTGCCCAACCCTCAACTAAAATGACGCCTTTTGCAAAAAACATATTTGCTTTCGTGGTATCAAGAAATTTTTCTAAAAACTTGTAGTTGCCTTTGTCTAATTTGGTAAATGCTTCTCCCATTGGAAAAGCATTGCCGTTGTTGCAAATAATCAGACTTTCCAGCTTTAGTTTGGAAGCTAAATTTGGACTGTGCGTTGTCAGGATAAGTTGAATGGTTTCTTGTTTTTGAAAAGCCTCTATTACCTGCATTTGTGCTTGCGGATGTAAATGGGCTTCTAATTCTTCAACTAATCCTAAGCGCAAACCACTCCAATTTGATTTGTTCAAATGAAGCAATTCGGCTGCCATAAATAGTCGGTTCAATGTTCCCAAGCCAGGATTAGGTTCGTCTTTCAGAAATAAAGTCAATTTTTCAAGAATGCTTTTTATATCGGTTGAGGAAGCATTAAATTCAGTTTCATAGCTATTACCGTAGAACCCCTTAACATAGCTATCTATTTTGTCTTTTATCTGTTTACCATCCTGTGGTTTACGTGCTTGTTCTTCTCCTGCTTCACTAGTAGTCTTAATCTCAAATTCGCCTTTAAAATAGTTTTCTAAATTTGTTTTAAGACCAGAAAAAATCTGGACTAACTCGTTCGCATCTTCTTTGCCTTTAAACGCCTCATCCCCTAAAAGGATTTGTGATAACCTTGAATTTCGTTTGGCAATCAATTCATTTTCGGCATCTCTCAATGGCTTCAAATATGTTGCTTTCAGATATTCTTTCGCTTCTGCTGTAAGCAAATAACCATCATCATCAACGCCTGCTTTTATATCAGCAGGTAATATCTTTTTACCTTGTCTTTTTACATCGTAATTTATTCTCAAAAAAGGTTTTGCATTAGCCCCCGTACCCGTCCAGCCCAGCCATTCTGTGAAGTTTTTAGCTTCGTCAGGTGTTAAGTTTTCAAAAGTTAATTCTATTCTGAAACGACTTGCAGTATTATAAAAGTCTTTATCCTCAACTCTGATATAATCATAGCTGTGGGTTTTTAGCACAAGTTTTACAGCATCAATAATGGCTGTTTTGCCAGTATCATTTTCACCGATAATTACATTTAAACCTTTGGTAAGGTTTAAATTCAAATTCGGATTTTCAAGGTCTATTTCCTTCTCTGAACCGAATTTTCTAAAATTCCAAAGTTTTATGTTAGATAGATACACCAAATAATAATATTAACGGAGTTTATATAGTCCTCTAAGATATAATTAATTCCTTTAGCCGCCACTCACTGCCAAGTAATTCCGCTGAACGACACTTCATAATTGCGCTTCATTTTCCATGACACTTTTGTTCTGAAGCCCGCATGATGCGGGGATTTCATAACAAAATAACTCATTCAGATCATGGAAAAACAAAGACAAAAAGTGTTGGTAACAGGTTTGGCGCTACTTCCGGCTGTCGGCGCCTTTGCCCAGGGTAACGGGGGAGCCGGAATCAATGAAGCTACCCAAATGGTCACCTCTTATTTCGATCCGGCTACACAATTGATTTATGCCATCGGTGCGGTGGTGGGGCTCATCGGTGGTGTGAAGGTTTACAACAAATTCAGCAGCGGCGACCCCGACACAAGCAAGACGGCAGCAAGCTGGTTTGGTGCCTGTATTTTCTTAATTGTTGCAGCTACTATTCTTCGTTCATTCTTCCTTTAATCCGATGCCTTATGAGTAATTATAACATCAATAAGGGCATTGGAAGAACAGTTGAGTTCAAAGGCCTGAAAGCGCAATACCTGTTCATATTCGCCGGCGGATTACTTGGGGTGCTAATTCTGGTGATGATCCTGTACATGGCAGGTACGAACTCTTTTGTATGCCTGTTTATTGGAGCCGGTGGCGGTTCGCTCATTGTATGGCAAACCTTCTCACTCAACAAAAAATATGGTGAGCATGGTTTAATGAAACGAGCCGCTAATAAAAAGCATCCGCGCTACATCGTTTGCCGAAAGTCCATCCGTCGCTATCTGAAGTTCACTCCAAAATCCGATCGCCCATGAGAAACATGTCAAAAATCGCCACGCTGGAAAGTAAGTTTCCGCTACTGGCTGTAGAGAACCATTGCATCATTTCAAAGGATGCGGATATTACTGCTTGCTTCCGGGTACACTTACCGGAACTGTTTACAGTAGCCTCTGCAGAATATGATGCCATACATTCGGCGTGGCACAAAGCCATTAAAACACTACCGGATTTTACCATTGTTCATAAACAGGATTGGTTTATCAAAGAAAACTATGAACCGGGTATTGCACAAGACGGGTTGAGTTTTCTGGCAAAATCATATCAGCAGCATTTCAATGAACGCCCGTTCCTTAATCACTACTGCTATCTGTTTGTGACCAAGACGACCAAAGACCGAATGCGGATGCAAAGCAACTTCTCTTCGCTTTGCAAAGGTGTGCTTGTTCCCAGGGAAATGCGGGACAAAGAAACCATCCATCGCTTTATGGAGGCAGTCGCGCAGTTTGAACGCATTGTAAACGACAGTGGTTTTATCAAACTGCAACGATTAAGCGAAGATGATATTATAGGCGCAGGTGAGCAGCAAGGTTTACTGGAACAGTACTTCACTTTATCAAGAGATGCAGGAACACCCATGCAGGATATCGCCCTGGCAGCGGAGGAAGTACGTATCGGCAATAAAAGGCTTTGCCTGCACACTTTGTCAGATACGGATGATCTGCCCGCAGCGGTGTCATCCAACACCAGGTATGAAAAGCTGTCCACCGACCGCAGTGATTGCCTTTTGTCCTTTGCCGCTCCGGTGGGGTTGCTGTTAAGTTGCAACCACATTTACAATCAGTACCTGTTCCTTGACAACAGCGAGGAGAACCTGCGCAAGTTTGAGAAATCGGCAAGGAATATGTATTCGCTGACACGCTACAGTCGTGCCAACCAAATCAACAAGGAATGGATTGAACGCTACCTGAACGAAGCGCATTCCTACGGGCTTTCCTCCATCCGCGCACATTTCAATGTGATGGCATGGGCAGATAATCCGGTTGAACTAAAGCAACTGAAAAATGATACCGGTAGCGCATTGGCTTTGATGGAGTGCAAACCACGCCACAACAGCATAGATGCAGCAACACTCTATTGGGCAGCCATGCCGGGCAATGCAGGTGACTTCCCGGCTGAAGAGAGTTTTTACACCTTCATAGAACCGGCCCTGTGTTTTTTCACCGAAGAAACCAATTACCAGAGTTCTCCGTCGCCGTTTGGTATCAAGATGGCGGACAGGCTCACCGGCAAACCCATTCATCTGGATATTTCTGATCTGCCGATGAAGCGGGGTATTATCACCAACAGGAACAAGTTTATACTGGGCCCTTCCGGCAGTGGTAAATCATTTTTCACCAACCACATGGTGAGGCAGTATTATGAGCAGGGCGCTCATGTGCTGCTGGTAGATACCGGTAACAGCTATCAGGGTTTATGTGAACTCATCAAAGGAAAAACCAAAGCTGCAGATGGAGTTTACTTTACTTACACAGAAGATAACCCGATTGCCTTTAATCCATTCTACACGGACGATGGCGTATTTGACATCGAAAAAAGGGAAAGCATCAAGACATTGATACTAACCCTTTGGAAACGCGATGATGAACCTCCCACGCGTTCGGAAGAAGTGGCGCTGTCCAACGCGGTAGCAGGATATATTGAACATATCAAACAGGCGATTGCCTGCCCGTCCTTCAATGGTTTCTATGAGTATGTACAAACAGATTATAAAAAGGAACTGGAGGAAAAGCATGTAAGGGAAAAGGATTTTGATATTGCCAACTTCCTGAACGTGTTGGAACCTTACTACAAAGGTGGTGAATACGATTACCTGCTCAATTCTGACAAACAACTGGATTTACTTAATAAACGATTCATCGTATTTGAAATTGATGCCATCAAAGACCATAAGATATTGTTCCCGATTGTAACCATCATCATTATGGAAGTATTCATCAATAAGATGCGAAGACTGAAGGGTATCCGCAAAGTAATATTAATTGAAGAAGCCTGGAAAGCGATTGCTAAAGAAGGTATGGCGGAGTATATCAAGTACCTCTTTAAAACAGTCCGCAAGTTTTTCGGTGAAGCCATCGTGGTTACGCAGGAAGTGGATGATATTATCCAGTCGCCCATTGTAAAGGAAAGTATCATCAACAATTCCGATTGCAAAATACTGCTTGATCAGCGCAAGTACATGAACAAGTTCGATGACATCCAGTCAATGCTTGGCCTGACTGAAAAGGAAAAATCACAAATTCTTTCCATCAACATGAACAACGACCCGAAACGATTGTACAAAGAAGTATGGATCGGTTTTGGGGGTACGCATTCCGCTGTATATTCCACGGAGGTGTCGCCCGAAGAATACTTGGCCTACACCACAGAAGAAACCGAGAAGTTGGAGGTTATGCAGCTTGCCCGGGAATTGAATGGCAATGTGGAACAGGCTATTAAACGGATAGCCACAGAAAGGAGAGAAAAGCAAAACCTGCCTGTCCGGCAGGCAGGCAATTATTAATTACTTCAAAAATCAAGTCGTATGAAAAAAGAAAAAATCACCTTGCCCATTGGCAATAACAAGGCTTTGATATTTGAAGCCGATCCCGGTAATACTGCGGATCTTGATTTTGCAAAACTATGCAGGGAAGTTGCAGCAACACAGCCCCAAAGTATACAGGAATTTTTTATGCGGCTCCGCAATCTGCAACAGCAACAATCCCCTGAAACCATCAGAAAGGTAGGCAGGAAAATATAAAGCAGAGCCTGCAACAGATAAAGAAAAAACAAACAATTATTAATCACTTTTAAAAGCAAAAAAGCAATGAAAAAAATACTATTTATAGTCTATGCGGTGCTGTTAGTGTCCGTATCCGCGAAGGCACAGTTTATTGTAACTGATCCCGGCAATTTAATCTCCGGCATTCTTAACAGTGCCAATGAAATTGTACAAACCTCATCTACTGTTTCCAATGTGATAAAAAGTTTTAAGGAAGTAGAAAAAGTATACAAGCAGGGAAAGGAATATTATGATAAACTCAAAGCGGTAAATAACCTCGTGAAGGATGCCCGTAAAGTACAGCAGACGGTACTGCTGGTGGGTGATGTGGCTGATTTGTATGTAACCAATTTCGGGAAAATGATGAACGATTCAAACTTCACCCCGCAGGAACTCGCAGCCATTGCCAACGGCTATTCCATTTTGCTTAATGAAAGTACCGCGCTGCTAAAAGAACTAAAGCAGATCGTGTCTTCTTCCAGCCTTTCGCTAAATGACAAAGAACGTATGGATATTATTGACCGGGTACACAAAGAAGTAAAGGACTATTACAACCTGGTGCGCTACTATACCAATAAAAACATATCGGTAAGCTACCTGCGATCAAAAAAGAAAAATGCTGCGCAAAGGGTGCTCAGCCTATACGGAACCGCTGAACAAAAATACTGGTAAGCTATGGAATTTGATAATCTTCATCAGGTACTTCGCTCATTGTATGATGAGATGATACCACTGTCCGCCGATATGGCAGCCGTGGCTAAGGGACTCGCCGGCCTGGGAGCATTGTTCTATGTCGCGTTAAAAGTATGGCAGGCACTGAGCCGTGCCGAACCAATTGATATGTTTCCGCTGCTGCGCCCCTTTGCGCTGGGTATTTGTATTATGTTTTTTCCAACCATTGTGCTTGGAAGCATTAATGCCATACTTAGCCCGGTGGTGAAAGGTACGCACGGTATACTGGAAAACCAGGTGCTTGACCTGAACAAATTGCAACAGCAAAAAGACCAGTTGGAAAGGGAAGCCATGCTCCGAAATCCAGAAACAGCCTACCTCGCAAGCGACGAAGAGTTCGATAAGAAACTGGATGAACTGGGGTGGTCGCCCTCAGATATTGCTACCATGACAGGGATGTATCTGGACAGACAAGGATACAAGTTAGAAAAAGTGATCAAAGATTGGTTCCGCAATCTTTTGGAAATACTCTTTCAGGCAGCGGCATTGGTTATTGATACGATACGAACATTTTTTCTGATTGTGCTTTCTATTCTTGGGCCGATTGCCTTTGCCATTTCGGTTTGGGACGGCTTTCAGTCCACCCTTACCCAATGGATCACCCGCTATGTGAGTGTGTATCTTTGGCTGCCGGTGGCAGACCTGTTCAGTTCTATGCTGGCTAAGATACAGTCGCTAATCCTGCAAAAGGATATAGAAAGTCTGTCCGACCCCAATTTTATTCCAGATACATCGGGCACGGTCTACATCATATTTATGATTATCGGTATCATCGGCTACTTCACTATCCCGACGGTAACAGGATGGATCATTCAGGCAGGTGGAGCCGGCAACTTTACCCGCAACATCAATCAAAGTGCTATGAAAACTGGGAATATTGGCGGAGCAGGCACAGGCGCAGCAGCAGGAAATATCGGCGGCAGATTATTAAAATAACACTATCAATCACCCAAAAAATGGAATTCAAAACACTAAGGAATATTGAAAATAGTTTCAAACAAATCAGGCTTTATGCTATCGTGTTTGCAGTGCTCTGCACTGCTGTTACGGGGTATGCGCTTTGGCAATCCTACCGTTTTGCGGAACTGCAGCGGCAAAAAGTGTATGTACTGGATAATGGCAAATCATTGATGCTGGCGCTTTCTCAGGATGCTTCTATCAACCGGCCTGTAGAAGTCCGTGAGCACGTTCGCCGGTTCCATGAACTCTTCTTTACGCTGGCGCCGGATAAGAATGCTA
>ENA-UOUJ01000109-UOUJ01000109.1-activated-sludge-metagenome-genome-assembly--contig:-NODE-109-length-72258-cov-4.334806_pt1 | contig 72258 bp, 73 predicted proteins | sample MGYA00249839_ERZ747224 | MGnify/ENA primary metagenome ERZ747224 (study PRJEB28782, sample SAMN03220277) | activated sludge metagenome | biome: wastewater; feature: sewage sludge; material...
CATGCAGTATTGCTTTGTTCAGGCGGTTATGGCAACGTGTTTTATCTTTCTACAAATGCAATGGGCAGCAACGTAACCGCTGCATGGAAAGCACATAAGAAAGGTGCCTTTTTCGGAAATCCTTGTTTCACGCAAATACATCCAACCTGTATTCCTGTAAGTGGCGATCACCAATCGAAACTTACTTTGATGTCGGAATCCCTCAGAAATGATGGTCGTATCTGGGTTCCGAAGAAACAAGGCGATAACCGCAAGCCAAGCGAAATACCTGAAGAAGAAAGAGATTATTACCTCGAAAGAAGATATCCCGCATTTGGTAATCTTGTGCCGCGCGATGTGGCCAGCCGTGCTGCAAAAGAACGTTGCGATGCGGGCTATGGAGTAGGTGCGAGCAAGCAGGCAGTTTACCTCGATTATGCTGCGGCAATAGAGCGCTACGGAAAAATTGAAGCAGGAAAACAAGGACTTGCAAACGTTGATAAAAACAAAATCACAGAACTTGGAAAAGCTGTGGTAAAAGAGAAATACGGAAATCTTTTCGACATGTATGAAAAGATCACCGGTGAAAATCCTTATGAAATGCCAATGCGTATTTATCCCGCAGTTCACTATACTATGGGTGGACTATGGGTGGATTATGAATTGCAAACTACAGTGCCAGGACTGTATGCTTTAGGGGAAGCAAACTTTAGCGACCACGGAGCAAACCGCCTCGGAGCTTCGGCATTAATGCAAGGACTTGCGGATGGTTATTTTGTAATTCCTTACACACTGGGAAATAACCTTGCCGACGATATTCGCACGAAGGCAATTCCTACTAATCATCCTGCATTTGAAGAAGCTGAGAAAAATGTTCGTCAGCGAATTGAAACCCTGATGAACATAAAGGGGAAAGAAAGTGTTGAAAGCTTTCATAAACGCCTTGGAAAAATAATGTGGGACAAATGTGGGATGGCGCGCAATGAAAAAGGTTTGAGGGAAGCTATTGAAGAAATAAAAGTTTTACGCAAAGAGTTCTGGAGCAATGTGCGCATTCCCGGAGAGATCAATGAATTTAATCCTGAACTGGACAAAGCAAACCGGGTTGCAGACTTTTTAGAACTCGGCGAATTGATGTGTATAGATGCACTTAACAGAAACGAAAGCTGCGGTGGGCATTTCCGTGAAGAGTACCAGACCGAAGAAGGTGAAGCAATGAGGCAAGACGATCTATTTACCTACGTAGCTGCCTGGGAATATAAAAGCGATAGCAATTTTGAATTGCACAAGGAAGATTTAAACTACGAGATAGTACACCCGACGCAAAGGTCTTACAAATAATTTTGATGGAACGCAGATGATTGTGATTTTCATGATTAACGCTGATAGATATTGAACGATCACAATGGCAAGAATTTGAGATCCTTTCCATAATATGAGTGAAGCATACAAACATAGCGACCTTACCGAGAAGATTATTCAAGCGTTTTACAAGGTGTACAACATGCTTGGATATGGTTTTCTGGAAAAGGTATATGAAAAAGCAATGGTTCTGGAGCTACACAAAAACGGAATGGGTGCTGCTAATCAGTTGCCAGTAGATGTTTACTATGATGGTGAAAAGGTCGGACTTTATTTTGCTGATATTATTGTAGATGGAAAGGTTATAGTTGAACTAAAAGCTGGAGAAGGAGTCATCGAAGAGCACGAAGCACAGTTGACTAACTATTTGCGGGCAACTGATATCGAAGTGGGACTACTGTTAGGATTTTGTAAGAAACCAATTGTAAAAAGAAAAGTCTTTTCTAACGAATACAAAACAGCACTGGTCAGCTATCATGGCTTATCATGATAATCATGATCATCTGCGTTCTATAAAATATTAGCAATGGAACACTATACAATGAACCTTACACTTAAGGTTTGGAAGCAAAAGAACATGAACACCAAAGGTCGGTTTGAAACCTATCAGGTGAAGAACATTTCTTCAGAAATGTCGTTCCTCGAAATGTTTGATGTGCTCAATGAGCAACTCATAGCCGAGGGAAAAGAACCGGTAGCCTTCGACCACGACTGCCGCGAGGGTATTTGTGGTATGTGCTCGATGTATATAAACGGCAGAGCACACGGGCCGTGGCAACAAACCACTACCTGCCAACTGCACATGCGCGAGTATAAAGACGGCGACACCATAGTGGTAGAACCCTGGAGAGCCAACGGATTTCCGGTCATCAAAGACCTCGTAACCGATCGCCAGGCTTTCGACCGTATTATTCAGGCGGGCGGCTATATTTCTGTAAATACCGGCAACGCAGTAGATGCCAACGCCATACCCATAGAAAAGCATAAGGCCGATGAATCGTTTGCGGCAGCGGCGTGCATATCGTGCGGAGCGTGTGTGGCGGCGTGCCCCAATGCCTCGGCAATGCTCTTTGTTTCCGCAAAAGTTTCTCACCTCGCCCTTTTGCCGCAAGGCGACCCGGAAAGAAAAATACGCGCGGTGAATATGGTGGCGCAAATGGATAAGGAAGGCTTTGGTAGCTGCACAAACATAGGTGCTTGCGAGGCGGAATGCCCTAAGGGAATATCGGTAGAAAACATTGCAAGGCTGAACCGTGAGTATATCGGGGCGGTGTTTTCCGGCGGGTCGGACCATGCGTAAAGATGTGATTTGGAAAATAGTGAGGCTGTCGGTGGGCAGCCTTTTTTGTTTTAGAGAACTGCCTTTCGTAGGTTATTCCTTAATGGCATCGAGCACCTCCTGGTGGGTGAGGTATTGTTTTGGTGCCTTCATAATAGAGATGAAAAGGTTGTACACTTTTTTCTCGTCGTTGAAATACATAGTGCCTATTTCGTCTCCGCGCTTCACTTCTTTGTGTAGTTGGTCGGGGTTTCCCTTCACGTCCTGGTATATGTAGTACATGCCCTTGGCTTCTATGGCTACATTGAAGTTGGAGACCATGCGAATGGTGCCGTTAACTACCGAAAACGCCTGTGGTTGGGTGGATGTGAAGTGTACTTTGGGTTCTTTTACTACTATTTTTCCTGTGTTGATGTCGGCTATTACTTTTCCGTCTGTTACGGGTATTTTTTTGGAGATTTGGGCGGTGGTAAAAAGGCTTAGTGCCATGCAGCAAAGGGTAGAAAAGAGGTATTTCATAAAAAATTTTTTGGGAAAAATGAATAAATGGGTGAAGGAAAATTAGCCTTTATCTACCGAATATTTACCGGGACCTACGAACAGCATTCCGAGAAATGCAAAGCCGAGTTCTATGGCGTGCGATGCGCCTTTTAGCTCGTCGCCTCTGTAAAAATGACTGAGCGCGGCAACCACCATGGTGAAAACCAGCAGCAAACATGCAGGGCGAAATGCGAGGCCGAGTATAAGTAGTAAGCCGCCGAACGACTCTGTGGCTGCGGCCATAAAACCCCAGAAGGTTGGGTATGCGTTCATGCCGAGGTTTGCCATTGCGCCGCCTATTTTCTCCCATTTTTCGGGTCCGCCAATAAGCTTTGGGTAGCCGTGTACAATCATCATAGCGCCGATGCCTATACGCATTAGTAGCAAACCAACATTTGAGTATTTACTGAAACCGGAGAGGATAGCCATGAGATATTTTGTGTGAAATAATGAAAACTGTAGCGGACCTCAAAACAAAAAAGCTACCGAATTGGTAGCCTTTTTAGGAGAATGATTATGGTTTTAGAATTTTACTTCGTACTCGATCTTGGCGTTAACGTTTAGTTGTTTGTTGGTAGCTCTTCTTGCTGTAGCAGAGATGTGGTAATACACTTCTTCGCCACTGCCGTTGAAGTAGTCTTTGAGATTTACATCGTTTGGTTCTATTACCTGATCGGCAAATCTTTCTGCTTCTACATCGTTTATATTTCTTGCCCAGATTTGTATTTGTTTACCATTGGCATTGCCTGTTTTTGTTTGGAAACCGGCAGCTACGGCTTCAGCGTTAGTCCAGTTGTTTTCGTTATCGGCATTTAAAATAGAAAGAGTAATTTTTTTGATCTTGATGCTGGAAACGTTGTCAATATTAAAATCTACTCCGGCTTCATCTTTTATCATTTGGTTGATATTGATGTTGTCGGTATCGTTTGCTACAAACGTTCCTGACATGGTAAGTACGGGTACGTCGTAAGTAATGTCTTGTTCTGTAAAGTTGAATGGATCAATTTGCTTTGCTATTTCATCCTTAATCTTGTTACAAGATTGAAGCGAAAAAGAAGCGCCAGCTACCAGCGCAAGTAATCCGAAAGACAATATAAGTTTCTTCATAAGGAGGAATTTTAAATGATTTTTTGATTTATTTATGCAAATATAGTTGTTGACAGTTTAGGATACAATACATCATATTGAGTATGTGGACTAATTCCTAACTCAGATATTTTCCCACTATTGGCATTCGTCTTCCTATGCCGAAAGCCTTTGGCGATATGCGAATAATAGGACAAAACTGATTGCGTTTGTATTCATTGGTGTTCACAAGTTTTAGGATGCGAAGTACTAATGCCTCGTTGTAGCCACGAGCTATTATTTCGCGGGGTCCTTGTCGCCGCTCTATATACTGATATAAAATCGGGTCGAGTAAATTATAATCGGGTAGGCTATCGCTATCGCGCTGTCCGGGTCTTAATTCCGCACTTGGCGCTTTATTGATAATGTTATTGGGAATTACTTCTTCATTGCGATTTATATATTGGGCTAAAGCATAAACCTGCAATTTGTAGCAATCGCCTAACACTCCCAATCCGCCAGCCATATCACCATACAGAGTTCCATAGCCTGTAGCTAATTCGCTTTTGTTAGAAGTATTGAGAAGTATTGATCCAAACTTATTAGATAGCGCCATTGCCAAAGTGCCTCTTATTCTCGATTGCAGATTTTCTTCCGCCACCGAAAACGGTAAGTCTTTAAACACCGGAGAGAGCGTAGTAGAGAATGCGTTAAAAACATCTTTTATGGCAAGAATGTCGTAGGGATTATTGAGATTCTTTGATAATTGCACTGCATCATCCACCGAATGGTCGGTTGAAAATTGCGAAGGCATCAGCAGCGCATGAACGTTCTCCGATCCCAGCGCTTCACATGCAAGCGCCAAAACCAAAGCGCTATCTATGCCGCCCGATGAGGCAACTATTGCTTTGCCAAAATCCATTTTTTGAAAGTAATCTCTAATGCCAAGTATCAGTGCTGCATGTATGGTTTCAATGCTTTCCTCTGCCGCAAAATCTTGCGGTATATCATCATAAGTTCTTATCTCCTTGCCCGTCCTGATTACCCGCTCTTCAAAATTTCCGTCATCATTCCAGATTACAGATTGCATGGATTCTTCGAAATAGGGAAGTTCTGCGATTATATTTTGCTGCGCATCCATCACCAACGATCCTCCATCGAAAACAATCTCAGTTTGTGAGCCTACCGTGTTGCAATAAATCATGGGTAGATTATAATGAGCCACATTTCTTTTCACCGTGCTGGCGCGACCATTTGCGTGACCATAATCGAAGGGGGAGGCGCTAATGTTAATCATTATATCCGGCGAGTGTTCCATCAATTGATCCATCGGGCATATTCTATACAATGGATTGTCCGCCATATTCCAGATGTCTTCGCAAATGGTTATCGCTATTTTTTTCCCTTTGAAATGAATTACATTCCATTCCAGCGAAGGTTCAAAATATCGGTACTCATCGAAAATATCGTAAGTAGGAAGTAAGGTTTTATGTGCTATGCCTGCTATCTGTTTTTCATGCAAAAAGTAAGCAGAGTTAAAAAGATCTTTTCCTTCCGGTTTAGGATTTCGTGAAGGTGCCCCCACAATAACGCCGATGCTATCCGCCTCTTCTTTAATAATATTTATGGAAGAAAGACTTTGTTCAATAAAATCCTGAAATTCCAAAAAATCTCTCGGAGGGTAACCACATACGCCTAATTCAGAAAATACTATAAGGTCGCCGCCTTGTTGCTTTGCTTTTCGTACCGCTTTGACGATCTTATTTGTATTTGCCTCAAAGTTTCCGATATGATAGTTCTGCTGGGCTATGAAGATTTTCATTTTGCAAACGTAATGTTTAGGCTTAATTCTCATCTAAAAATCATCCCAACAATACGAAACCCTTTTGCTATTTCTCCAGCACCACCATCAATCTGTAAGCTTTTTTTCCTGTAAGCGCAATGCCTAAACTTTCGAAGCTACTGTAAATATTGAGTGGAAGGAAACTGAGCATTTTCTGAACATGTGCCTTTACCAAAAGTTTGCTATTGAAGATTTTCATGCTTGAATTCTTCACATCTGCGGGTAGAAATTTTTTCATTGATTGCTCATTGAAAGAATGGAGATGAGCATTATGAGGAGTGAGCCGGTTGCAATGAATGCAAAGCGAAGTGCGGATAAATTCGTTGTAAGGAGTTGTAACAATCAGTCGCCCGCCGGGTTTCAATATTTTGAACAGTTCGGATAAAAATTTCTTGGGGTCAGGTACATGCTCAATAATCTCAGAAGCTACAATGCAATCAACACTTTCTTGCGTGATGGGCATTTCAAAAACATCAGCAACAATTGCATGATTATGTGGAGATGCTACCTGTTTTATTGCACGAATTGGATTGATATCCGATATATCCATGCTAATCACTTTTCTTTCTTTAGGCACAAGTGTGTGGGCGAGCCATGCACCACCGCAACCTACATCCAATATCCATTCTGCTTTTTCAGGTATTTGCGCAAGAATATTTTGTCGTAAACGATTGATCTCTTCTTTCTCCACTGGGTTTTCAGACTCCTCAGTGTAGTCATAGGCTACAGCATCATTTTGGTAATGTTCCTTGTATTGAAACTGTGTGCCTGCATGCTCATGTCTTTCTGTAGTGGTGAGCGACGGATTGAGGGAAGAAGTAAGCAGGATCGGAACGCCTTCTTTTACGGAAAAACGGTCTTGATGTGCTGAATCGAAAAGCTCGTTTGTTGTAGCATCGTATTGCAATGGAGTTTTAAAAACAGGATGTACCAACAGGTCTAAGAATGCAGCAGATAGTAACATCGCGCAAAGATAAGTGGGTGTTCCTACAGCAACCTATTCCTTTACAAGCTTTTGATAATAATACAGACTACCATTTTCTGCGTACAACTTTATTATATAAACACCTCGTGAAAAATGGCTGATTGAAATTTCCGGCTGACCTATTTCGTTCAGCACTGTCCGTGCCTGTGCGTCCACAATAATAATTCTCGCAGGTTGTCGTCCTTTTATTTTTATTGTATGCTTGGCAGGATTTGGAGTGATTGTTACCGTTGTGTCTTTTCCAAGTGTGACTATGTTTGAGGAGATCATTTCATAGGAAGATAGTTTTGCTGTGGGATTGCAGGAGGTCGCAAGGTTTATTTCAATGCGATAATTTTTTGGGCCGGCAGGAGGGTTGAGATCGGTATATGAAGTAGTATTCGATGAAACTTACATAGCATTCACAACAATTTGTGGTTTGGCTCTATTAATCTGTCTCAGGCAATTTATCTACTTTTGACCCATGCTTATCACAAGTTCAATATCTCAGCTTACGCAGCAATTTCTGGAAAAAGAAGAACAATTTGGCGCACACAATTACCACCCTTTGCCGGTAGTATTATCGCGCGGTGAAGGTGTGTTTGTTAGGGATGTTGATGGCAAGCGCTACTACGATTTTCTTTCTGCTTATTCAGCGGTAAATCAGGGGCATTGTCATCCGAAAATTATTGAAGCATTAATGCAACAGGCGCAAAAACTGACGCTTACATCTCGTGCATTTCATAGCAAGGTGCTCGCAGAATATACAGAATTCATCACCCGCTATTTTGGGTATGATAAAGTGCTGCCGATGAATACCGGTGTGGAAGCTGTTGAAACAGCTTTAAAACTTGCTCGTCGCTGGTCGTATGAAGTGAAAGGAATTGAAGAAAACAAAGCGAAGATTCTGGTATGCAGTGAGAACTTTCATGGTCGAACATTGAATGTAATTTCTTTCAGCACCGATCCTTCAGCACGAAAAAACTTTGGTCCATTCATGACCGGGTATGAAGTGGTTGAGTATAACAATATCACTGCGTTGCAAAAAGCTTTGCAGGATAGAAATGTCGCTGCTTTACTCATCGAACCGATCCAAGGTGAGGCGGGTGTAGTAGTGCCCGATGAGGGATATTTGAGCAAGGCTGCTGCAATGTGCAAGGATGCAAATGTTTTGTTCATTGCTGATGAAATTCAAACTGGTCTTGCACGTACCGGAAAAATGTTGGCTTGCGATCATGAGCAGGTGCGCCCTGATATTTTGATACTTGGAAAAGCACTATCTGGTGGTGTTTTGCCCGTGTCTGCTGTTCTTGCAGATGACGAAATTATGCTTACGATTCGTCCTGGTGAGCATGGTTCAACTTATGGTGGAAATCCTTTGGCATGTAGCGTAGCAATTGCTGCCCTCACAGTTTTGAAAGAGGAAGGAATGGCAGAAAATGCAACCGTGCAAGGTGAATATCTCCGTAGTGAATTGAGCGCCATGAATCATCCGCATATTTCGGTGGTAAGGGGCAAGGGACTTTTAAATGCGATTGTGATAGATCATCCTAATAAAGAAGCTGCGTGGGAACTTTGCATGACGCTTAAAGACAATGGTTTGCTGGCAAAACCTACGCACGGAGACAAAATTCGTTTTGCGCCTCCACTTGTAGTTACAAGGGCGCAAATAGATGATTGCATAAGTATTATCCGCCGCAGCCTGCAAGTGCTTTCCTAAATGTCTGCACCAAAAAGTAAAGACGATTTTATTGTTGACTTTATTGTCGGTATGTCCGATGGTTTGGTTATTCCCTTTGCAGTAGCAATAGGACTAAGTGTTTTATTTTCTCCTTTTATAATTATTGTTACCACACTTTGCATTGTGGGTATCAGTGCTGTTGCAATGGCACTGAGCCGGTATTTTTCCATCAGATCGTCAATGAATCAGGAGCATGTTCATGAAATTATATCCTCACTGGGACTTGACCACACTACTCAAAACATGGTGCGTGATGAAGCCACAAAAACCAATAACGAATGGCAGGCAATAATGAACGAGGTAAATGATGTATCGCGTTCAGGCAAGAGTGCGCTCAATGTGGGACTGTCGTATTTGGTAAGTGGAATTATTCCTGTAGTTCCTTTTTTGCTGATCGAAAATGATACAGTTGCCCTGAAATTTTCGGTGATTGTTTCTGTACTTGCACTTTTTGTTTTTGGATTTGTGAAGGGTAGGTTGACTGCCCAGAATGGTATGGTAGTAGGTTTGAAAACTATAATTGTTGGCTGTATTACGGCTTTGTCGGCTTACTGTATAGCTACTCTTTTTGTAACTACTTAAGATTAAGCAACTCTAATTTACCTTCCGGGTAGATAATTTCTTCAAGATAAAGTCCATGTCCGGGTACGCTAAAATCTGCTTTTGTACAGTCTTTCACTTCAATTATTTTCTTGAAATCTTCCACAGAAATTCTTTGTCTTCCCGCCTGTAATTGAGTGCCGGTTAATCCCCGAACCATCCCTCGCAGAAAACGATTTGCTCTTACTATATAATGTAATTGATCGCCTTGTTCTTCCCAGTAACTCTCATAAATTTTGCAGACAAACGTTTTGGATTGTGTATTCCGTTTTGAAAAACTTTCGAAGTTTTCATACTCTTTGATGATAGCGGCAGTTTCGTTCAGAATTTGAGTGTTAATCTTGTAGGGGAAGTAGTATCCGCGTTTATCATAAAATGGATTTTTGCGCGAGTAAATTTTGTACCTGTACTTTCTTGAACGCGCATCGAATCTTGCATTTATTGGTTCGCCAACGCAGCGGTAAATATTTCTTACCGAAACAGCATGTGGAAGTAAGGAATTGAGCTTGTAGTGAAACTGCGGATGCAACTCTTCTTCTATTTCAAAATGATAAAAGTTAGACAACGCATGAACGCCTTCATCTGTTCGGCTGGCACCAAAACTCTCAACTTCTGTGCGCAGCAAAGTGCTTAGTGCTTTGTTGACGGATAGTTGCACAGTTGGTGTAGTGCCCTGAAGTTGAGACCCGTGAAATTTTGTGCCGTCATACATTACTTCCAGAAAATAGCGCGTCATCATTACGGCATAAAGCTAATCAGGAATTAGGGTTGATGAATGAAATTGGTTTTTGAATCACGAGTATCATCACAATCTGCGTTCTATTTATGTTCGCGCTGCGCATCCTTTCACACTTTCGTTTCCTTCTTCCTCTTTTTCTCAATATAGCGTCCAATAAACCAAAACGAAACGGCGAGGAACAGAAAGAATATTCCTTTGTGCATCGTATCCCAGAAGTATTCAAAATAGCGGCTATAAAAATTAATGAGCAGAAACAATATTCCAAGATCGCGGGCAATATCGTCTTTGTAGCGAATGCCGAGATACAAGGCAATCATCGAGGCAATACCGAAAATTACTCCATAGAACATTACCTGTGTTTGGCGCACTTTCATCCACTCTTCCCATTCATTATAATTTCCAAAAACAGAAACGCCCCACAAGCCCGTGAAAAAAATGACTAAGCCGGCAATGTAAGTAATGCGTTGCTTGTTAGCAATCTTAGGGATTTTAGCCTGCACAAATGAAAAACCTACTACCAGCAAACCGAAAATCGTGTAACGCAAAGGATAGTTCATGCCGAGAAAAAGATGATCGGAACTGTAGGCATAAGCGAATGAACCATACCAACCCATTGCTGCCGCGAGTGTTCCTATCCACAATGCTTTTGAATTGAAAGCTATGCTCAAACCACCTAACAATATCACAGAAAGAAAAAGAAACAAGGTGTAGGATTTGCCAAAGCCAACGTCTTGGCACAAATACACCAGCGAGGTAATTGCAGCCAGGCTACCCAGCACGATATATATTTCATAGGCAACGTTTTTTATTTCGCTGCTCTTTTTCCGAATGTAATAAAACCAACCGGCAGCAAGCGAAGCCATGAGTATGGCAATGAAAATGTTGCTGAGTGAAAAATATTCCTTGATGCGCTCCAGTAATTTTTCGTCAATAAATATGGCACCGAAAGCCATCAATGTGCAGGAAAGGGCGATGAGAAAAAAGTAATGCGCAATCTGTTGATTGGTTTTTTTCAACTGCACGCTGCTGCGTAGCTCTTCAGCTTTTTCATCAGAGAGTTTGCCTTGCGATTGCCAATTATCAATGGCTGTGTTTATTGTTTTCCAATCATGATTGTCAAGTTCCATGTCTGTCTGGGAAGAGTTTGTACAAAAGTAAGTTCACTACTATACAGAGGTGTGCTTCATTTTATACAATTAGGCTTGAAGTGAAAAACTTTTAAGCATTTAGGTATATTCACTGTCTAATCATTACCCCACTATCATGAAACTTACAAACTCCTTACGGTTTGCGTTGACGTATTTATGCCTAGGGGCATTGTGGGTTTATTTCAGTGATACCGTTGTCGCAGCTATTTTTCGTACAGATGAGCAAAGACATTTCTATCAAACCATCAAGGGGCTTGTCTATGTGGTTTCCACTTCCATTTTGCTGTATATTCTGTTACGGCATTTTTATCAGGTACAGCGAAAGAAGACATTGGAGTTGAGGAAGAAGGAGCAAAATTTAAGGGAATCGGAAAGTAGGTATTCACTTCTTTTCAAAGAAAGTTCGCTGGCAAATATTTTAGTAAATGCTGAAAACGGAAGCATAGTGGAGGTGAATGCTAAAGTTGTGGATTTGCTGGGGTGCGGGCCGGAAGACCTTGTGGGACTGAACGTAATGCAGCTCTTTCCAGAGTACATATTTGAAAACAAGGACGCTGAAAATGGATTGAGGTTGGTGTCTTATTATTGTTCTGATGGCCGTATAGTACAGGTGGAAATTACTTCTGTACGACTTAGGTTAGATAGTAATGATTGCATGATGCTGTTGTGTAATGACGTTACTGCACGCGAGCAATCTTTTAGGACGTTGCAGGATTTGCAGCAGAAACTTCTATCTGCTCAAAAAATAGCAAAAATCGGTTACTGGCGCTATTCTATTGATAAGGGAGAATTGTTTTGGTCTGATGAGGTGTACGAGATATGGGGAGTAAACCGGGACGAATTTTCAATTAATTACGATAATTTTTTTAGTTCTATTCACCCAGACGACCAACATTATTTCCCTGAAAATGCACAATTTCCACTACAGGAGTTTGACGGATTTGATGTTGAGCATAGGATAATATGCCCTAGTGGTGCCGTAAAGTGGGTGCATGAAATTGGAAAGTTGCACAACTCTACAGATGGGTTGCACATATATCTTGAAGGTACTATTCAGGATATAACCGATAAGAAAATCACGTCTTTGGCACTGGAGGAGAATCTACAGCGTTACAACTGGATTGTGCAAGCAATTTCTGATGCTATTTGGGATTGGAATCTTGAAGATCAAACTATTGTATGGAACTATGGAACCAGCCCACTTCTATCACAATTGGAAAGAATTGTTGTCAACGATAATAGTGTAGGGTGGGAAGATTACATCGTTCCAGAAGACAGAAAAAAAGTAATGCGGGGGCTAAATAAGGCATTAGCTTCTAATGTGCAACTTTGGAATGCAGAATTTCGCTGTAAAACGGTTGACAACACTTACCTGTTTGTGAGCTGTAACGCCTATATACTCAGGAATAAGAAAGGAAGGGCTGTAAAAGTAATAGGAGCTATTAAAGATATTACAGAAAATAAACGCAAAGCCCTGCAACATGAATTTACCCAGATGGTTAGGTCGGCATTTAATTCTGAACATAACCTTGAAGAGGCATTGTTGGAAGTGCTTAACTTTTTGCGAAGATTGGGCAATTTCCAACTTGAAGAAGCATGGATAGTTGGAAGAGAGAAAACAACTATCAGCTTAGCCAACTTTTCTGCCTCGGATAATATTCGGAATGTTTTCTATTCGGATATCAATACACCCCATATTTTTAAAATGGGTGAGAGTTTAGTAGGTACTTGTTGGGAGCAAGGAAATCTAATTGTGTGGGATAATGTGACCACCCATCAAAATTTTAAAAGGGGAGAGTATGCACGTGCTGCCGGAGTTAACAGCATGTATGCGGTACCGCTTAAATACAATAATGAAGTGTTGGGTGTTGTATTGTTTGGGCAGGCATATGATGACATTCAAGCGAGAGTGTTCTCAAATTTATTAGACAGCATCTATTCTGATTTGGCAGCAGAGATTCGTAGAAAGCAGGCAGAGCTGGATATTAAGCAACTTTTTGAGTTTGTTCCGGATATTATTTGCATAGCTGGTGCTGACGGATTTTTCAAAAAAATTAACCCTGCACTTGTTAAAATTTTAGGTTTTTCGGAGCAGGAATTATTATCCAAACCTGTGTTCGACTTTGTATATCCAGACGATATTGAGCCTACTAAAACCCGTATCGGCAATATTCAGCGCGGAGGTAAGGTTGCCTATTTTGAAAATAGGTATGTTACAAAATCCGGGACTGTAAAATGGATTGCGTGGACTTCTACTGAACCATCGAAAGAAGGATTGGTTTTTAGTGTAGGTAAGGATATTACAGATAAAAAGGAACTGGAATTGTTGCTCACAAAAGCCACAACCATTGCAAAAATCGGCGCATGGGAAATTGACCTGATTGCGAACAAGATTTATTGGTCGGAAATGACGAGATTAATTCACGGTGTAAACGATAATTTATTCAACCCCACTTTTGAAGAAGCCGAATTGTTTTTTAAAGAAGGTGAAAACCGCGAAAAAGTAGTTGCTAAGATTGACAAGGCCATATCAAAAGGTGAAAGTTGGGATGTCGAGGCGCAGGTACTCACCCTTCAGAATGAAGAAAAATGGGTGCGTGCTATAGGTGAACCAGAGTTTGTAAATGGCAAATGCGTAAGGATTGTTGGAAGCTTTCAGGACATTGATGAAAGGAAAAAAACGGAAAATGCCGCAATTGAAGCGTTAAAAGAAAAAGAAGCCATTCTTGAAAGAATCGGCGATGCTTTTTATGCTGTGAATAAAGATTGGATCGTCATTTATTGGAATAACAGAGCTGAGCAGGTTTTAGGGAGGAAAAGAGAAGAAGTTATTGGGCATAATCTTTGGCAAGTTTACCGGGATGTGGTAGGAACTGAATTTCATACCCGATATTATGAGGCAATTGAAAGCGGGGAAGCAACGAGTTTTCAGGCATATTATGAAGGCACACAAGCATGGTATGAGGTTAGTGCTTTTCCCTCCCATGCTGGTTTGTCTATTTTCTTCCGCGATATCACTGAGCGTAGAAAACATATAAATGCAATTGAACAAAGTAACCGTACATTGAAAGAAATTGCCTGGTCGCAATCGCATGAAGTACGTGCTCCACTAACGAGAATACTGGGGCTTGTTAACCTCATTGAGGCGCTAAAAATGGATGCAACTAAGGAAGTAGAAGAAGTTTTAGAAATGGTGATTGCTTCAGTTCATGAACTCGATGAAATTGTGAGGAAAATAACTGACAAAACATACAATCAATAAATTTTTCCCAAAGTCCCCCCATCGCATTCCATAAAATAAAAAAACCCTAGAAAGGGTTCTTTTTTCTGTATATAAGGAGAGAATGGAGACTAGTTATTGGTGATCTTCTTTCCTTATAGATTTCTGATGGTGGTTTGGTTTATTGTTTGTTTTGTTTGTTTGTTTTTGTTTGATGATGTAAAGATGCAGCGTGCAACAAGCGCTTGCAAGAAAATGAATTGGCTTAACGGAGGCTTTGCAACTGGTTAACGAGTTATTAAGAAATGACATAAAGAGAAGGGGGTAGAAAAGTAAAAGCCCCTGTTTGAGCAGGGACTTTACATTGTGATACAGTAAAGACTTGCGTCCACTGTATCCTCGAGGTTTGGCACCACGGCAAAGATAGTAGTTATCTCACGTGAAGCCGCAAAGAAAATCCTGCTAATCCTTTAATCCCACACATCCCGGTTCAGAAAGTTTCACACAGAGGTAACAGAAAAAAAGAGGCACAGAGAATAATCCTACTAATCCTTTAATCCCACAAATCCCGGTTCAGAAAGTTTCACACAGAGGTAATAGAGAAAAAGAGGTACAGAGAATAATCCTGCTAATCCTTTAATCCCACAAATCCCAATTCAGATAATCTTCAGAATCCCAATTCAGACACCAACTCCCAAAGCACCACACCCACACTCACAGAAATATTCAAAGAATGTTTTGCGCCCCATTGAGGAATCTCAATCACACCATCTACCAGTTTCAGGGCTTCATCATTTACACCCGTTACTTCATTTCCAAACACCACTGCAAGCGGTTCTTTCTTCCAATTCATTTCATGCAACTGAATGCTATTATGCGCTTGCTCAATTGCAAAAACTTTATACCCCTTATTCTTAGCTTCAGTTATGGCATCTGTGGTTGTAGAAAAATGTTTCCATGCTACACTGTCTGTTGCGCCAAGAGCCGTTTTGTGTATTTCACGATGTGGTGGGGTGGGCGTGTATCCGCATAAATAAATGGCTTCTGCCGCAAAAGCATCAGCAGTTCTAAATGCTGCGCCCACGTTGTGCATACTACGAATATCGTCGAGAATTAGGATGATAGAATGCTTCTCGGATGTTTTTGCCTCGCCTACCGATTTGCGTTCCAGTTCATCCATTGTTTTCTTCACAAACATGCTGCAAAGTAAGTTCGTTTATAAAATTCTGTCTATAACTTCGCTGCAAAATTTGTGAACATGAAAAGCCTCAAGTATCTCAACAGTACAAAATGGCAAACGCAGGAAGATACCGATCTTGATATTCTTACAGAGGGGCATCATAGCCTTATTGTTTGGAACGATGAAGTGAATACATTCGATTGGGTAATAGAATCATTGGTTGATGTTTGCGACCATTCACCCGAACAAGCAGAGCAGTGTGCTTTATTCATTCACCACAAAGGAAAGTATGGTGTAAAAAAAGGTAGTTTCGATTTTCTTCGTCCGAAAGCAGAAGCGCTGATAGACCGGGGCATACAGGCAACCATTGACTATTAAATTCATCAACCACTTCCATAAATAGGCTTCACACACTATTTTTGGCAAAATCTTCCCAACGAATTTGAAGACGCTGCTGGACACACATCAACTCAACATTACGCTTCAGCGACTGGCGCATCAATTAATTGAAAACCACTTAGACTTTTCAGCATCTGCCATTATCGGATTGCAGCCCCGTGGCATCTGGTTTTCCAACCGTATCGCGCAAATCGTAAAAGAAATTACCAGCGAAAACATCCCTTACGGAAAACTCGATATTACTTTTTACAGAGACGATGTGCATACCGGCGACATACTCGTACCTTCTCATACAGATATAAATTTCAGCATTGAAGATCGCAGAGTAATATTGATAGATGACGTGCTGCACACCGGCAGAACCATTCGCGCTGCAATGGATGCGTTGATAGATTTTGGCAGACCAAGAAACGTTGAACTAATGGTATTGATAGATCGTCATTACAGCCGCGAGCTACCCATACAACCCGATTATGTAGGGCAAACCGTTGACACCATCATCACCCAAAAAGTAAAAGTAAACTGGAAAGAAAATGACGGAATAGATGAAGTAGTGTTGATAGATTAGGGTTGGAGTTGAGGATGAGTTTTGAATTTTAAATTTTCAATTAGAATGTCGCTTTCGGTAAAACACTTGTTAGGAATTAAAGAGCTAAACACGCAGGATATTGAAACAATATTCCGCACCGCCGATAATTTCAAACAAGTGTTGCAGCGCCCCATCAAAAAAGTACCCACACTCCGCGATACCACCATTGCCGATATCTTCTTCGAAAACTCCACCCGCACACGCATCTCCTTCGAGCTTGCCGAAAAAAGACTAAGCGCCGACACCATCAACTTCTCCTCCTCAGGCTCCTCAGTATCAAAAGGCGAAACCCTCATAGACACCGTCAACAACATACTCGCCATGAAGGTGGACATGGTAGTGATGCGACACTCAGCCAGCGGCGCCCCCTGGTTTCTTGCAAAACACATCAACGCCAGCATCATCAACGCCGGCGACGGCACCAACGAACACCCCACACACGCCCTGCTCGATGCCTACTCCATGAGCGAAAAGCTGGGAGATCTGAAAGGAAAACGTATCGCCATCATCGGCGACATCATGCACTCCCGCGTGGCACTCAGCAACATATTTTGCCTCAAAAAACTTGGCGCAGAAGTAACCGTAGCCGGCCCGCCCACACTCATACCCAAGCACATAGAAAGCCTCGGCGTAACAGTGCAGTACGATGTAAAAAAAGCCCTGCAATGGTGCGATGTAGCCAACATACTCCGCATACAACTCGAGCGCCAGCACAAGCCCCTCTTCTCCACCCTCAGAGAATATGCGCTGTTTTACGGCATCAATAAATCTATACTCGAAGGCTTGCAAAAAGACATACTCATCATGCACCCGGGACCCATAAATAGAGGTGTGGAACTAAACTCAGACGTAGCAGACTCAAAACAATCCATCATACTCGACCAGGTAGAAAACGGTGTGGCAATAAGAATGGCAGTCATCTATTTGCTATCCGGCAAGGCGGATGTGGTGGAGTAAATTTTTTTGCTCCCCGCTCCATTACTACTATTTAGCCGCCGTTGCATCGCACTCTTCTGCGCCTTTCTCGCTACTGGCCAAGCACATGACAACGGACGCGTCACATTTTATTTGTAGCATAAACACAGCCCTACGACTACATGCACACTCAATACAACCAATTGCAGCAATATGTTTTTAGACCTGGAAATAGGCATTTTCTTTAAAAGCTTATATACAAGCATCGTTGGTATAAACACAAAGAAGAATAGAAACATGCTTAGCGCCATTGCTACCCCATGATCGTCGGGGTGCAGCAAAAAATACAGGGCGGTAATAAAAGACGTTGCGGATAAGAGCGTGAGGAGATTAATGTGTTTCATTATGCAGTTCTTTTACAGCACCGCCAAAGCGCCTTTTTCATCGGAAGTGCCTATTTCTTCATCGCAAAACCTCAAATCTTCATCGCATTTTCGCTTTTTCCATCGTTCGTGCTGTCGGGTGTTTCCACCCGACAGAATCAAATTCATGCTACTTCTTGTATGTATCTATGAGAATACCGAGTAGTCCAGTTCATCGCCTTCTGGTGTTCCTGACTGTGCATCAAAAATATTCTCGAGGCGGCTGAGGGCTGCCTGATAATCTTTCTTTGTCTTTATTGGTGTTATGGTCATGATCTGACTTTGCTCGCAGTCGAAAATAATTATAAGTTGCTTAAAGGAGATTTACGCCTTTTCAAAAAAAGCATTTTTTACATGTCTCTATGTCTCCTAATTATTTCTACTCTGCGACCTAATGTCTCAATGCAAGGAGGTCTGACGTTTTAGAGGCATATTTACCTTACCTTTGCTGAAAATATTTAGGTATGGTATCTGAAACAAAGTGTAAATTGTTTGAAACAAAGCTCACAACGGGTCAGCTTATCTGCATCAACAAGATGATTAGCGAAAAGCGCCTGGTTTTGAAAAAAGACAACATTATTTTAGACTTCACAAAAGGGCGCACCGTAAATGTGAAGGAACTTTTTGTAAATGAAGCAACCGATATTATCCGTTTCCTAAAGGATTTTAAATACGGCGCAGTGTACGAGGCTGCGGTATAATTCTCTCTGAAACACACATTATATGAAATGGAAAAAGGCGCTACGATTAGCGCCTTTTTTGATCTCCATGTGTAATTCAAATCTTACTGTAATCCGCTCTCCTTATTGCAGATTGTAACCTAAAGTTGATACAGACCCTTAACTATCAGGTAACAATTCAGGTCTGTTAACAACGTCTTTACAAACGGTTAACCGCCTGATAACAAAGCCAACACAATTTGGCGGCTTTGATTATTTTTGAAGTGTAGTAATTCTTAAAAACATTTTTGTATGCCATCGTTCGATATTGCTTCTAAGGTAGATCTTCAAACACTCGACAATGCTGTAAACGTTGCTAAAAAGGAAATTGACAACCGGTTCGATTTTAAGGGCACGCATGTAAACATTGAGCTGAATAAGAAAGATATGGTAATTGAGCTGGAAGGGGAGAGCGATATGAAGCTGAAGCAGATTGAAGACGTACTTCTTACAAAAGCTATGCGTCAGGGATTGGAAAGTAATGCCTTCGATCTCAGTAAAGATTTTAGCGCGTCGGGCAAATACATACGCAAATCTATTCCCGTAAGAAATGGAATAGACAAGGACATGAGTAAGAAAATAGTGAAGTTGATAAAAGATAGTGGACTGAAAGTGCAGGCGGCAATAATGGATGATATAATTCGTGTAACCGGGAAGAAGATTGATGATCTGCAAGATGTTATTCAGCTTTGCCGAAGCTCCAGTCTCGAAATTCCTCTTCAGTTTACAAATATGAAGTCTTAAATAAAAAAACACCTGCTGCCAGGTGTTTTTTTATTAGAAGGCTTAAGCTCTTCCCAGTTCTTTCAACATTCGGGTGTGTTCTTTTAAAGCTGCAAAAAATGTGGGACGTTCGTAATAAGGTACGCCATATTCTTCGGCTGTTTTTCTTACAATGGGTGCTATGTTTTTGTAGTGAACATGGCAGATGTAGGGAAACAAATGGTGTTCTACCTGACGATTTAACCCGCCAATAAACCAGCCAAGCACTTTATTCTTAGGGGCAAAGTTTGCAGTATTCATCATTTGGTGAATAGCCCAGTTGTTTTCCATTTTTTTTGAATCATTAGGGGCAGGGAACTCACATTCTCCCATCACATGTGCTAACTGAAATATTGCAGACAGCATAATGCCGGATACAAAGTGCATAGCGCAAAAGCCTAACACTACATGATACCATGCTACCCCGGCAAAAAGCATAGGCAACACCATGATAAAAGTGTAGTAAATAATCTTGTACAATCCGACTTGAAGTAAAGCTTGCTTCAATGTCAGTTTTTCTTTCTTTAGCAAATCGAGTTTGTGATAATCTCTTACCTGCCGGAAATCTTTGATGGTTGCCCACTGAAAAGTAAGTAAGCCATAAAGAAACCATGCATAAATGTGTTGGAATTTATGGAAGCGTCTTCTTTTCTGATGCGGAGAAAAGCGAAGGAGAATACCAGCGTCAATATCATGATCCAAACCATCAATATTGGTGTATGTATGATGAAGTACATTATGCTGCAAACGCCATGTTACATCGTAACCACCTACCAAAATGATGATCTTACCGAGATATTTATTCAGTCCTTTGCTGCCAGAATAAGAATCGTGGTTGGAATCGTGCATGATGGAACAGCCAATACCCGTCATTCCAATACCCATCAATATCCAAAGCCCGTAGAACAGCCAGAGGTTGACGGCACCAAGCCCAGAAACCATTGCTGCATAAGGAACAAGATACATGGAGATGATTGCGACAGACTTCCACTTCATTGAAGTGTTGCCGTGCATTTCAAGCTTATTGGTGGTAAAGTATTCGTCTATTCTTGCTTTTAGTGTATCGAAGAAACCAACACCATTGCGCGGAGCAAATTTTACTAATGGTAATTTTTGTACTGAACTCAAAACGTAAAAAATTTTTACGAAGGTAGGCTTTTAAAAAGTATGCCTTCGATGATAAGAATTCTTAAAAAACGAAAGGATCTATCTTCATAAAAAGAATAGCCACAATTAAGGGCGTGGCTATTCACAGAAGTGGAAAACTTGGAATTATTTGTTGACTGCCTCAAGTTTCTTTTTAAACTCTGTTGCTTTATCCAGCTTGTTTTGCTTGGCGTAAATTTCTTTAGCAGCTACAAGTGCTCCCATATAAGTGTTTTTATCCTCGCCTTTTAATGATGTTGCCTGAACGTCGAGGCTGGTAACTGTTTTTTCAAGATAGGGAAGTGCTTTGTCAAACCACTCATCACGTTGCGCCTTCAGTCCGTCATACTTTTTTATATCGGCTGATGAACTTCCGGTTATCGCATTCATTTGTTCATTTACTATTACCGCCCTGTTGAAATAAAGCGCACCCAAATTGTAGTTGTAGTCCGCTTTGTCCGTAACCTTTAGGGTATTCATATATGCCTGCTCCGCCTTTGCGAAAACATCTGCATAGTTTGCCGGCTTAGGAAGGTCGGTTCCCTTTGCATCTTTTGGATTCGCCATATTATCGTAGGCTATGCCCAATGTAAAAAGCAAATCTGCATTAGTCGGATCGGTTTTTATTGCCTCCTCAAGTTTGGCTACCAGTTGATCTGATTTTCCTGCTTTGATGTAAACATTCAGTTCCCGATTTACCAGCGTTTTGTCATTAGGATATTCCTTTTTACCCTCCGCCAGCGTAGCCATCAGATTTGCCTCGTCGTTTTTTGCTTCATAAACATCTGCAAGCATCAGATAAATGTTCGCAGCTTTTACAATGGGGTCATTTTTTGCCTTCAATAACAGGGTCAATGCCTCATCATATTTGTTGGCATAGTAAGCGCTGTAGCCCTGATACAAAGCAGATTGATGTGCAATAGTGTCGAGTGTTTTATTTTTCGCGAAGCGTTTTCCGTTTTCCAGTTCTCCTATTTCTACTACTTCACCAAAGTGCTTATATGCAACCTCATAATTGCGCTTATCAAACGCCCCCAATGCAGTGTTGTAATTGTAAATGGCAACTGCAAAAAGTTTATTGTTCACGTCATCTTTCTCATAGTCCGATTTCAACTGCACTACTTTCTTCAACGATTTTCCCGCCTCATTATAGTAGTCTTTGTCTGCATTGGCAGGTTCTTGCTGCATAGCGAGGTACACCGTGCCGCGCACATGCCACGCATACGGATCGTCTTTAGTGTCTGCACTATTTACCGCTTCTTCGATGGCAGCTTTTGCTTTTTCGTAATTCTTTTCGCCAAGATAATTTTTGGCAGTGCGTATCTGCGACTTTTGCGCAAAGGCACCAACACCTATGCTAAGACATGCCGCGATCAAAACAAATTTTTTCATTGGGTAAAATGCTGTTGATTGATTTTTAAGATGTGTAAAGTTCAGAAAAAATTAGCTCGTAAGGAAACAGGACAGGAGATTATAACTATTGTTTGACAGGATTTGAGCAGAGCAAAAATTTCTCCGAAACGCTTAGGCTCATTACATCCTGAATACTCATTTGCTTTCTTCTACTAAAACTACAAAAATACAAGTAAGGGAAACGATAAAGGTCGCGCAAAGGCGCGACCCTATGTACTCTTCAATTCATTGCGCACTTTTTAAAAGGCTCTTAAACCTCCGGCACGGGGTTAATATCTATCACACTGGCTGCTTCATTATCATCATCGCCTTGCACTTCCTGCTCTTCAATACGCGCAATGGCTGCAATCTCATCTCCTTCGTCCAGGTTTATCAGTCTTACCCCTTGTGTGGCACGTCCGGCCTCGCGGATGTTCTCCACTTTCATTCGGATGGTAATGCCCGATTTGCAGGTAATCATAAGATCGTCCTTCACTTCCACAGCCAAAAGACCCACAAGGAAACCTGTCTTTTCGGTAATGTTAATGGTGCGCACACCCTTCCCGCCCCGGTTGGTAACGCGATAGGCAAGCTGGTATTTATGCGCATGTCCCTCTTCGTCGGTCAGTTCTATTACGTTCGATAGGTCGTCGGGATTTACATCCGTGTGTATTTCTTCAATTAGCGCTGTACGTTTTCCTAATCCTTTTTCAGAAACCACTAGCACTTGCTTATGTTTCAAATCTTTCTTCTGCACGCAGATCATGCCGATCACTTCATCAGTTTTTTCATCCAGCTCTATGCCGAATACGCCAATAGCGCCGCGCCCCGTTGTGCGTACTCTGTTTTCCGGGAAGGTAATAGCGCGACCGGATTTCACCGCCATCATTATATAGCTCGTTCCATCGGTGAGCGACACGTCAAGCAACTGATCTCCTTCCTGAATAGTGATGGCGTTGATACCATTTTGGCGGGGGCGACTGAAATCTTCAAGAGATGTCTTTTTAATGATGCCCATTTTGGTGCAAAGCACTACGCAGTGGTTTTTCACATAGTCTTTATCCTCCAGTTGGGGGACATCTATGATGGTTCTTATCTTATCGTCTTGCGGTAATTGAATAAGGTTTTGAATAGCGCGTCCTTTTGCGTTTCTATCTGCTTCGGGTATTTCATAAACTTTCAACCAGTAGCATCTTCCTTTCTCAGTGAAGAACAAAAGCGAATGGTGGGTAGATGCAATAAAGAGATGTTCGATATAATCTTCGTTGCGAGTCTTTCCACCCATAGCGCCGCGGCCACCACGGCGTTGCGCGCGATATTCCGCAGCAGCGGTACGCTTTATATAACCAAGATGCGAAACGGTAATTACCACATCTTCTTCTTCTATCAGGTCTTCAATACGCATTTCATTGGCGAGGTACTGTATTTCCGATTTCCGCTCATCGCCAAATTTCTTCTTTACATCTTCCAGTTCGTCTTTTATAATCTGATAGCGCAGCCCTTCATTACCAAGTATCTCTTCCAGGTGCGCAATGGTTCTCATGATCTCTGCATGTTCTTCACGGATCTTGTCGCGCTCCATACCGGTGAGGCGTTGCAAGCGTAGCTCAAGCACAGCCTTCGATTGTATTTCACTCATGCCGAATTGCTCCATCAATCCCGTCTTTGCTATCTCAGGGTTTGCAGAGTTTCTTATCAATGAAATAACAGCATCAAGATGATCGAGGGCTATGAGGTAACCTTCTAAGATATGTGCACGTTTCTTTGCTTCCCGCAGTTCGTACTCGGTGCGGCGCACCACCACCTGATGGCGGAAAATAACAAACTCAGAAATCAGGTCTTTCAGATTAAGGGTACGCGGACGACCATTTACCAGTGCCACGTTGTTAATACCATAAGACGTTTGAAGCTCGCTGTATTTATATAGCTGATTGATGATGACCTGTGCCACCGCATCTCTTCTTATCTCTACTACCACGCGCGTCCCATCTTTATTCGATTCGTTGCCTACGTGGGTAATGCCTTCTATTACTTTATTATTTACCAGCGCCCCTATCTTTTCTGCAAGCGCATCGCGGCTTACCTGATAAGGCACTTCCGTAATGATAATCTGTTCTTTACCGCTCTTCGTTGTTTCTACTGTTACCTTTCCGCGAAGCACAACCCTGCCTCTGCCCGTGTGCATGCCCGCCTTTATGCCCTCAATGCCGAAGATGATACCACCAGTAGGAAAATCGGGGGCTTTCACATACTTCATCAATTCATCAATAGTTATCTCGCGGTTGTCAATGTACGCTATGCAGCCATCTACCACTTCGCTCAGGTTGTGCGGCATCATGTTCGTTGCCATACCTACCGCAATGCCCGACGAACCATTCACCAATAGCGTGGGGATGCGCGACGGAAGCACCGATGGCTCTTGAAGCGAATCATCAAAGTTCAGCGTAAAGTCCACCGTTTCTTTCTCAAGGTCTTCCAGCATTGCCTCGCCCAGCCGCTGCATTCGCGCTTCGGTATATCGCATGGCCGCTGGTCCATCACCATCTTGCGAGCCATAGTTACCCTGCCCATCCACCATCATATAGCGCATACTCCAGGGCTGCGCCATGCGCACCATAGCATCATACACGGCCGTGTCGCCATGCGGGTGATATTTACCCAGTACCTCACCCACTATACGGGCGCATTTCTTATAAGGCTTGTTGAAGGTGTTGCCAAGTTCGTGCATAGCAAAGAGCACGCGCCGATGCACAGGCTTCAATCCATCGCGCACATCGGGCAGGGCGCGCCCCACTATCACCGACATCGAATAATCAATGTAGGCGGTTTTCATTTGTTCCTCGATGTTTACCTGAATGATTCGGTTGGTTTCCTGCGGTTCGTCTTGCGGGGTTAAATCCGGGGTGTTTTGATCCATAAATGGAGTTGTGTATAATGTAGGCGAAGATAGCGAATTAACCCCTCATACATGGGTTAAAACTGTTCACAGGTGTGGATAGTGTGGATTGCTATGATTTGCTTTTTTCGACAAAAAAATTTCCCTCAAAAATAAAATTTCTGTATTACGCCTCTTTATTTTTTAAATTTATACTTCACAGTTTCACAATTAAAAATTTATAGCAATGTCAGCAACAGACAATCTCTCCACTGTTCAAATTTCTGCGGAAAATGAAAGTGCCCTCGAAACTATTATTGGCAACCTCGCTACCTGGTGCACCGAGCGTGGTCTTGTATCGCTCAGCCCCGAAGAGCGCAAAGACTATGGCAAGGTAGCCATGGAGCGTGTGGGCTTTGTAGAAATGGTGTATGAAGACGTGCTCGCCGTGGCTGCTTTGCAACCTGCCGGGCTTGATATGGATGCGTGGACTATAGACGAAGACACCGCCCAGCGATTGCACAGCCTTTATACCAGCCTTATGTCGCACGTGCAGCGCATAGAAGATGCGTTGATGCTCAATGGTTTCGACCGTTTTACTGCTGCCAATCGCTGCTACCGCTACGCACGCTACCTGGCAAAAGAAGGAGACGCGGAGGGTATGGAGTTTTACGCAAAGTGGAAGGCTCAGTACAGCAATAGTACGCCCGATGAAAGCTAATCATCCGTACCCCTTCGGCTACGGCGAAATGCCGGAAGGTATCGTTTTACAACCTCGAGGATTCGATTTTGAAGGTATAGGTATCAATTTGAATCCTCGAGGTATCAATTTGAAAGGTAAAGGATTCGATTTGATACCTAAACCCGCCAACCTGACAGGTTTAGGGTTCGATTTGAAAGGTTTAGGATGTAAATTGAAAGGTTTAGGTATCAATTTAATGCCTTTTTGTCAATGAAGATATAAGTGGAGTGAAAATGTGTTGGAGAACGAGAGTTTAAATTTTCGACAGTTTGCGGAAAATAGTAATTCTATAATCTCATGGATATATTCGCTTTTATTTTTACGATCCTTATTCTAATTGTTGTCAGTTGTATTGTACTAGCATTTGGAATATGTCTGTTCATATTGGAAATTGGAATCGGGCTAATTGCTTTCCCAATAATTATATTATTTTATTCGCGGGATAGTGAAACATATGAATGGTGGGATGATTTTCCCATGTCTGTCGGTTTTGTAAAAGAAAAAATTTCTGACATGTGGAGATGATCAAAGCATTAAATTTGCTGTTAGTAATCTCGAAAGTGGAACATCCTCTTTCGGGATGGCTGAGTGGCTGATAGCAGCCGATTGAAAATCGGCCAACTGTAACAGGTTCGGGGGTTCGAATCCCTCTCCCGCCGCCAAGTAATTGGAGAGCCTCCTCACATATCTTTGGATAAGTGGGGAGGCTCAACTGGTTTAAGAATACACCCTCGCTGGTGCGAATTTGCAACTCGCAACGAAAAGCTCTAACCCGACACCAACGTCAACACCACCTGTAGCAAGCCGATAATAAACCCAAGCACACCACCTATTATCTCCACAAAGCGAAACTCTTTGCTCATGATGCTAAAGAGTATTTCTTCCAGCTTGTCGGACGAGAAGTTGGCAACCTTATCGGTCACTATCTTTTCAATATCTATGCTGGTACTCAGCTTTCCGGTAAACTGATCTACGATTTGCGGCAGCAGCACTTCTATCTCTTCGAGCAAACCTTCTTTTATTTTATTCAGCGTGCCTTCACCCACAAATATAGAGATGACGGGCAGCTTTTCTTTGAGCTTTACGTTGAGAAATTCATCAATGTGCTTTTCTATAAAAGGAGCCATATCCGCAAGGTTGGAAGGGTCTTTTATCTTGTCCACTATCTCATCGAAGTGAAGGAGTTCGCTCGCCACTAATACACCCAGTTTCTTCGCAAATTGTTGTTGGCGTTTTGGAAAAATACCATGAAACGTGATGCCGAGAATGCGCTTAGGTTCTTTTGGATGAAAGAGCATTTTAATGGCGATCCAGTTGGTAAACCATCCGATGAATGCAGATATAATGGGAATGAGTAGGAGTAGCATAAAAGGCAATCCCGCCTTATGCAGCGGGATGCGAAGATAGTTTTATTTGAAAATGTGAGAAAGCGTTTAAGAGAATGTTGGCTTTAGTTTCATGATGTTGGAGAGATACTCGCCATAGCCCGATTTTGCATAGATCTTAGCCTGCTGCGCCATTTGCTCATCATTGATCCAGCCTTTTGAATACGCTATTTCCTCAATGCAGCCAATCTTTAAGCCCTGGCGTTTCTCTATCACTTCAATGAATTGCCCTGCCTGAATAAGGGAATCGAACGTACCTGTATCGAGCCATGCTGTACCCCGATCTAATACGCCCACTTCGAGCTTACCCATTTCGAGATAGGTCTTGTTGATGTCTGTAATTTCAAATTCGCCGCGTGGAGAAGGTTTGATGTTCTTTGCAATTTCTACTACTTGATTGTCGTAAAAATAAAGACCGGGCACTGCAAAGTTTGATTTTGGTTCAGTAGGTTTTTCCTCAATGCTCAATACACGATTGTTGCTATCAAACTCCACCACACCATATCGTTCAGGGTCATTTACCTGATAGGCAAAAACTACAGCACCATCGGGATTGACTTTGTCGCCAAGCAATGTGCCCATTCCCGAGCCGTAGAAAATATTATCACCCAACACCAGCGCTACAGAATCATCGCTAATAAAGTCTGCACCAAGAATGAAAGCCTGTGCGAGGCCTTCCGGTCGCGGTTGAACCACATATTCAAACCTGCAACCAACTTGTGAGCCGTCGCCCAAAAGTTTTTTGAACGCTGGTTGATCTTCGGGCGTTGTGATGATCAGAATTTCATTGATACCCGCCAGCATAAGTGTAGAAAGCGGATAGTAGATCATTGGCTTGTCGTACACCGGCATAAGTTGCTTGCTCACCGCGATGGTAAGTGGGTAGAGGCGTGTGCCGGAGCCGCCGGCGAGGATTATACCTTTCATTTATTGTTGCTGCGTTTTTTCGTTACTGCGTTTTTTCGCAATGACAGATTTGTTTAATGCTCTTAATTGATTTGTGATTTGCGAAACCTGATCTCTAATCTCATTTAGTGTGCTATCAGAAACATAATTTAACTCCTTGGCTATAAGAATATGATTTAAGACCTCAATACAAGAGCCATAAGCAATATTCATGAATCGAACGTAGTCGTTAAGGTGTTCTCTTGTTGACCCTTCGGCAATGTTTGCTGATACAGACACCGCCGATCTTCTTAGTTGGTCTGTCAAGGCGAACTTTTCATTCGAGGGAAATTTTTCTGTTATTGCGTAAATACTCACTGCAAGGCGTTTAGCGTTTTGCCAAACGTCTAACTTTTCAAAATAGTAAGTATGTGCAGCCATGAGAAATCAAAAAAACAAAGAAACAAACTAACGAAGAAACGACTCAACTATACTGCGTTTCATAGTATTTCTTGTAATCTCCGCTTGTTACATTTTGCAGCCACTCTTCATTCATCAAATACCAGTCAATCGTTTTGCTAAGTCCTTCTTCGAAAGTTACGGATGGCTTCCAGCCTAGTTCGGTGCTGATTTTTGTGGCATCAATCGCATAGCGGCGGTCATGTCCCGGACGATCTTTTATGTAAGTAATCAGCTTTTCAGACTCACCCGGCGCGCGTCCGAGTTTTTCATCCATTTGCTTGCACAGCAGTTTTATCAGCTCAATGTTTTGCCATTCGTTGAAGCCGCCTATGTTGTACGTTTCGCCATTTTTTCCTTCATGAAAAACAAGATCAATAGCTATTGCATGATCTACTACATACAGCCAATCGCGGGTGTATTTACCATCACCATAGACAGGTAGGGGAATATTGTTCTTGATGTTGTTGATGAATAAAGGAATCAACTTTTCAGGGAATTGATTTTGTCCATAATTGTTGGAGCAGTTGGTAATAACAAATGGAAGTTTATAGCTATTGCCATAAGCACGAACTAAGTGATCTGAAGCTGCTTTGGACGCAGAGTAGGGCGATTGCGGATCGTAAGAAGTTGTTTCGAGAAAGAAACCTGTTTCTCCCAGCGAACCATATACTTCATCTGTTGAAACATGATAAAAGCGCTTTCCTTCTTTGTCATCTTTCCAAAGTTCGCGGGCTGCATTTAGAAGGTTTGCCGTACCGATCACGTTCGTTTCAATAAAAATATTGGGGTCGGTTAAAGAACGGTCAACATGGCTTTCTGCTGCAAGGTGAACGACGCCATCAAAATTATACTGTTCAAAAATTTCATTGATTACGGATGCCTCACAAATATCTGCCTTGATAAACGTATAGTTCGGAGCATTTTCAATATCCGTAAGGTTTTCCAGATTGCCTGCGTAGGTCAGGGCATCAAGGTTTACAATCCGGTAATCGGGGTATTTATTTACAAACAATCTTACCACATGCGAACCGATAAAGCCCGCACCTCCGGTAATCAATAGCGTTTTCTTCATTTGAAACTGATTGAAAGCAAAAAGGATATTGCTTTTTGCGTTGCGAAAATAGTGGATAAACCTAACTATAGGAAGTTATGAAATGAAAAAGCTTTGGAATGAGTAATCACCCCAAAGCCTGTATTTTCTGAACACAACTAAATTAATTCAAAGCTTTCTATAAACTTGGTTGTAAAGTTTCCTTTGCGAAAATCTTCATTACGCATCAGCTGCTGATGGAATGGAATCGTAGTTTTTATTCCCTCTATCACATACTCGCTCAATGCACGCTCCATTGTAGAAATCGCCTCTTCGCGCGTTTGTGCAACGGCAATTATTTTGCCAATCATGGAGTCATAGAATGGAGGGATGGAATAACCTGCGTAAATATGTGAATCTACACGCACTCCATGACCACCGGGGGTATGTAATACAGTTATAGTTCCTGGACTTGGGCGAAAATCATTGTAAGGATCTTCCGCGTTGATCCGACATTCTATAGCGTGCATTGTAGGTTCATAATTACGTCCGCTAATTGGTACGCCTGCTGCAATCTTTATCTGCTCTTTGATAAGATCGTAGTTAATAACTTCCTCCGTTACGCAATGCTCTACCTGAATGCGCGTATTCATTTCCATGAAGTAGAAGTTGCGATGTTTATCAACCAGAAATTCTATGGTTCCTACGCTTTCATAGTTAATAGCAGAGGCGGCTCTGATCGCTGCTTCTCCCATCTTCTGACGAAGCTCTGGGGTCATGAAAGGAGAAGGCGATTCTTCCACAAGCTTTTGATGACGGCGCTGAATAGAACAATCGCGTTCGCTGAGGTGGCACACTGTTCCAAACTGATCGCCTGCAATCTGTATCTCAATATGTCGAGGCTCTTCTACGAACTTCTCCATATAAATGCCATCATTCTTGAAGGCTGCACCCGCTTCTGCTTTTGCAGTATTGTAGGCACGTTCCATTTCGCTTTCTTCCCACACTATGCGCATACCTTTTCCACCACCGCCTGCTGTTGCTTTAAGGATAACAGGGTAGCCCATTTCTTTTGCAAGTAACTTGGACTCTTCCAGACTTTCGAGCAATCCTTCTGATCCGGGAATACACGGAACGCCTGCAGCAATCATCGTTTCTTTAGCAGTCATTTTATCGCCCATTCTTCTGATCATCTCAGGAGTGGGTCCGATAAACTTGATATTATACTGAGCGCAGATTTCAGAAAATCCTGCATTCTCCGCCAGAAAACCATAACCCGGATGAATGGCATCTGCATTTGTAATTTCTGCTGCCGCCATAAGGTGCGGGATATTCAGGTACGAATCGGTACTCTGTGCTTTACCGATGCATACCGCCTCATCGGCGAAACGTACATGAAGGCTATCTTTATCGGCGGTTGAATAAACTGCTACGGTTTTAATACCCATCTCCCGACAAGTACGGATAACACGCAATGCAATTTCGCCACGGTTAGCAATCAATATTTTTTTAAACACCTTGAATAGTTGAAATGAAAAATTAAGAGTGAAAAGTAACAATACTTTTCACCCTTTACTTCTATCTATGTTCTAAATTGGCTCAACAAGGAACAGCGGCTGATCATACTCTACAGGCGATGCGTCATCTGCAAGCATTTTTACCACACGGCCACTTACTTCGCTTTCTATTTCATTAAAAAGCTTCATTGCTTCGATAATACACAGCACTTGTCCTGCTTTGATTTCATCACCCACATTTATAAATGCTGGCTTATCGGGTGCAGAACTACGATAAAATGTACCAATCATGGGCGACTTGATAGTAATGGCACTACCATTGTCCGCTGTTGGTGCCTGGGGAGCAGCAGGTGCAGCCGCTATTTGTTGTTGCGGAGCAGCCTGAGGCATCATCTGAGGCATTTGCATTGGTGCCTGCACGGCTACAAATTGTGTTTCGCTTACCTGTGCTTGCTTTATCGTTATCTCAAATTCTCCGTCCTTCACCTTTAGCTCGCTGATGTTCGATTTATTGATCGCTTTGATCAGTTCCTGAATCTGTTTAAACTCCATATAGTTCAATTTGCTGATTACTCAATTTGCGTATTTCTCTTATTCCTTCACACGCTCTACATAAGCGCCTGTTTTACTATCTACACGTATCAATTCATCATTATCTACAAACAGGGGAACCATTACTGTAGCACCTGTTTCTACCGTAGCAGGTTTCAATGTGCGGGTGGCGGTATCGCCTTTTAAGCCAGGTTCTGAGTAGGTAACGCGGAGTACCACATTTGGCGGCAGTTCCACACTCATAGGCAATTCCGTTTCTGTATTTACAAGTATGAAACAATCTTGTCCGTCTTTATAAAGCTCAGGGCGCTCAATCATACTTTCCTGAAGGCTTATTTGCTCAAAGCTCGATGTATCCATAAAGTTGAAACCGCTTTCATCTTTATAGAGAAACTGATAAGGGCGGCGCTCCACACGCACGGGGAAAATATTATCGCCCGAGTTCCATGTTTTTTCTATAGAGCGATTGTTGTCCACGCCTTTTAGTTTTGCCCATACTTTGGCCGCTGCGCGTGCAGTTTTATTTTGTCCAAACTCCACTACGCTATAAAGCCCCTCGTCGAGTTTGATAATCATTCCATTTCTGATATCTGCTGTAGTAGCCATATAATTTTTTTGTACGGAAGGCAAAAGTAATCATTCAGGACAAAAAGAAAAGGGTGTTGATTAAGGAGAATAACTTGTGTGATGATTTAGCATAGTAGTTGAAAAGATTTCCGTCATTTCGAACGGACTGCGAGGAACGAAGCAGGGAGAGAGAAATCTCCTGAGAGGTGCGATAGAAAACGAGGGAATATACGCTTCCAGTTTACTGCTAAAACAGTGCTTCGTGTTTTGAACTATGACAGGGGGAATTTCTCGTTTAGATGTTTGTTTCTTTTGGTATAAGAAGTAGATCTTAGACCTTGTTGGCAAGCTCTAGTATAGCTACAGCCTTGTCTCTTCCAACGGTAGGAAAGTCCATTAAAAACTCTTCTAAAGACCCCCCTCCAAATGGTCGAAAAGTGTTTCTACCGGCACGCGTGTGTCTTAAAAAATAGGTTGTCCCCCTAAGATTTCAGGATCGCTGACAATGAGGTCTTTTAGTTCCATAATATGAAGTTACAACAATGTGGTGTTCAGGTTTATTATCCTTTGGTAGCTATTCAGGGCACGCGCAGAACGCAACAGCACCGTTGATGGTAATTGCTGATGTTGAGCAAGAATTGGAGCGTGAAAGATACGGTGCCGGGAATTGAATTGATGGAATGAAACTGAGATAGAAAAGCCCTCATTGAAATAGTGCTATTACCTCTGCTATTCCTTCACAAACTTTCTAATCATAACCTCGTTTTCAGTTTGTACCCTAATAAAATATAAGCCAATAGGGAAGACGCTGGTATTAATCATATGCGAAACCCCATTTAACGTTGTGGTAAATAATACCTTTCCCGATACATCGCTTATGCTTACCTGTGAAAAACGACCTTCTGAAAGTTTAATGTGCAGTTCGTTTGTTGCAGGGTTGGGATATATTTTAAACTCTTCTTTGCTTAGTGAGATTCCACTTACTGCTAAAGGATCCAGTGCAAGCTTTACCACCCAAAAATCAGAGTTTCCGGCTTTTCCTGTCACGTCACCATCTATAGACATTGTGGAACCTGCAAGAATGAAGCCTCCATCTGGAGTTATTTTAACGGATTGTCCATCATCGTCTCCCGTGCCTCCCAAGCTTTTTTCCCATTTCAAATTGCCTGAACTATCCAGCCGCACCAACCAATAATCAGCAACGCCATATGCTCCATGGTGCCCGGAAACGTCACCGTCTATGGAGGTTGATGCACCCAACAGCGAAAACCCACCATCATTCGTTTGCTGTATCGAATATGCTGCGTCGCCCGAAGACCCTCCGTAAGTTTTTTGCCATTGCAGGTTCCCGACGTTATTTAATCTTACAACCCATACACGAGGATTAACACCGGAATGATTTTGCTGCACTCCAGCTGCGATATATCCTCCGTTTGATGTTTGTTTTATGGAACTTAAGATGTCGGCATGTGCGCCTCCTAAACGTTTTTGCCATTGAATAGCCCCTATGCTACTCAATTTTACTATCCAGCCATCAAAAAAGCCAACAGGCCCCGTTACGTCCCCATCGTTGGAATATGTATAACCTGCTATTATGTATCCGCTATCTGTAGTCTGCTGGACTGCGTTGGCAATATCTAAAGACGATCCCCCCAGGCATTTTTGCCATTGAATATTGCCAGTATTATTCAACTTAACTATCCACATATCGCCAAGTCCTTTCATCCCCGATACATCGCCATTGCTTGAATGGGCTTTTCCTACAACAATATATCCACCATCCGCCGTTTGTTGAATATCATTTGCTTCCTCTTGAAGCGTTCCGCCCAAACATTTTTGCCATTGGATTGCTCCGGTATCGTCTAACTTGACAATCCAGAAATCGTCGAGGGTACCATGGAGACCTGAGACATCCCCGTCGTTCGATCGTGTGTAGCCAGCAACAATGTATCCTCCATCCGTGGTTTGCCTTATCGCATGCGCCCTATCCGTATTGCTGCCACCATAATATTTTTTCCACATTAAGTTACCGGTAGAGTTGATTTTCACAACCAAAAAATCAATTAGTCCATGATTTGGTTCCTCAACCTCCCCCCAAGAGTAACCGGCAATTATATAACCATCGTCGGAGGTTATTTCTATTGATTTTGCAAAATCAGCATTACTTCCACCATAGCATTTCTGCCACTGAATAGCAGGCGCCTGGGCGAATGCTGTAAATGTGGAAATATATAAACCAACCGTAAGCAAAACGAAAATGCGGGAAATAGATTTTTTCATCCTAAGAATTTTATACAAAGTACAACTTATTGATAAGTTTCGATACAGCTGCACCCTTGGGCAACAATTAGGGTTATTTTTCGAACGCGAAAAATCAGTCCATACGAATTGCAGCTACTTCTCGATTTTCGTCATTGAGTTTACAGGTTTGCAGATAATGGAAAGGTTCATAAAAGCTAACAACATTCCGGGCGCAGTTTTGGCAGAAGGGGGGCGTAGTGTATTACAAAAACACTCCATTCACCACCATCCGCTCTACGGGATTATTGCCAAAGTCGTAGGGGATATATGCGTAGGAAGGAATGGGTTTGGTAACTATGAGGTTTGCTTTTTTGCCTACGGCAATGGAGCCGAGTTGGTCGCTCATTTCCAGCGCGGCAGCCCCATTTATGGTTACGGCATTGATGGCTTCTTCGGGGGTCATTTTTAGTTGGGTGCAGGCAATGGTGAGGAGCAGCGGCACATTGCCGGAGGGGCACGAGCCGGGATTATAATCGGTGGCAAGGCATACGGGTAAGCCTGCATCAATGAGTTGGCGCGCGGGCTGATATTGTATGCCGAGAAAGAAGGCGGCGGCTGGCAAAAGGGTGGGGATGGTGTTGCTGTTTTGGAGTGCTGCGATTTCTGCATCGCCCACACATTCCAGGTGGTCAACGCTTACTGCTTTGTGTTTTATTCCTACTTGCACACCGCCAGAGTGGTGGAGTTGGTTGGCGTGTATTTTTGGTTTCAGTCCGTATTTCCATCCGGCTTCCAGCAGGCGCTCTGTTTCCTCTATATTAAAGAAGCCTTTTTCGCAGAATACGTCCATGTAGTCGGCGAGTCCTTCGTCTGCTACTTGTGGTAGCATTTCTTGGATGATGAGTTTGAGATAGCCTTCATGGTCTTGCTGATATTCGGGGGGGTATGCGTGTGCTGCAAGGAAAGATGCTTTGATGGGAATGGGATTGTTTTCTTTCAATCTGCGAATAACGCGAAGCATTTTTAGTTCGCTGTAGAGCGAGAGTCCGTAGCCACTTTTTATTTCAATAGCACCGGTTCCCTGTGCTATTACCTGATGAAGTTTTTGGAGGCTTACGTCGTAGAGTTCTTCTTCGCTCATATCGTTTAGCCTGCGTGCGGAATTGAGTATGCCACCACCACGCTGCGCAATTTCTTCATAGCTGAGTCCTTTTATACGATCTACAAATTCATTTTCGCGGGAGGCTGCAAATACGAGGTGCGTATGCGAATCAACCCATGCAGGTAGTACGGTTCTTCCATCTGCATTATATACATTTTCGGCTGGGAAGAAGTCCATGTCGCTCATGCGGCCGAAGGAGTGGATTTTGTCGTCTTCTATGTATAGCCATGCTTTTTCTATGCAGTTGAGTTGTGCCATTTCTGGGCCTTTAAAGTTGGGTTTTAGTTGTCCTTCTTTTTCTACGCCGCAAAGCTGCCCGATGTTTGTGATGAGTAAGTGGTGCATTACCTATGGTTTGGAAAACAAATGTAACCCGTAGGTTTTACTTTAAGAATAGAGATGTGTGGTGGCTATCTTTGATGGGATGAACAAAGTGATGCGGTTCATTTTTTTCGGAAATGTTTTTTATGGTGTTTGTGCGGTAGCGCTTAGTGTAGAGGCGGGCTTGCAGTTGTTGGGTGATGTTAATGATTGGCTGTATTATGTGCTGACGTTTTTGGCGGCGGTGCTTTATTATAATGTTGCTTACATCACCGAAAAACCATCATTATCGCTACACCCACGGTCGCGGTGGTACGCGCAGCATTTGAAAAGTATTAAGGCGGCTCATTTCTGGCTTACGGTGGTTTTCATCGCAGGTCTTTTGTTTCTTCTCTGGAAATATTGGGAAGGGATTTTGGTTATGCCTTTTTATTTATGGTTGGTTGTTTTAGTTTTTCCGGTGGTAGCCAGTTTTTATTATGGTATAAATCATAGGGCTGTGAAGCGCTACAACCTTCGGGATATTGGCTGGCTAAAGCCTTTTATTATTGGCTTTTCGTGGGCGGGATTGGTAACCGTTTTTCCGGTTGTTTATTATTGTATCACTCACGATGTTGTTTTCCCGCTCAGTGTGTTTGGTGTGCTGTTGTTCGTGAAGAATTGTATGTTCATCAGCCTTCTGTGTATTTTATTCGACATTAAGGATTATGCAACCGACTACAATCAACGTTTGAAAACCTTTGTGGTAAACTTCGGTTTGCGAAAGACAATTTTTTACATCATCATTCCACTTACAATTGTCGGTTTGGGTTCGTTTCTTACTTATGGATTTACACAAGGTTTCAGTAGGGAAAAAATATTGCTCAACACTGTGCCGTTTGTGTTGCTCCTATTAGTTGCCCGGTCTTTACAACGGAGGAAAAGTATTTTCTACTATTTAGTAATCATAGATGGATTGATGCTTGTCAAAGCATTGTGCGGCTCTATTGCTGCGCTTTATTTCTGATGGAAGCAGTAGGCAACATTTAGCTTTTGACAAGCATGTGTCCTGTTTATTTTTTTATAAGTCTTTGGGTAAAGTGCTGTTCGTTGATAGATATGCGCATCAAATAAACTCCCGTGGGTTGGTTGAATAAATTGATGATGAAAGTAGAATTCATGCTTTTCGCACTAAGGCTTTTTTCAAACTGTTTACGACCTAAGAGATCATAAACTTCCAATTTTCCTTCTGATGATGAAGTTGCAGTGCCCGATAACCGAACCGAAAATTTTCCGTCCGCAGCAGGATTTGGAAACACTGCTGCTTCGATTTGTGAATTTTCTGGGGTAGTGATGTTGGTTGTAATTATGGGACAAACATTGGCAGATTGCGAAAAGATATTTTGTTGCAGATTGGTTCCATCGCCCAACTGGCCGCTTGTATTTCTGCCGCATCCCCAAAAAGTTCCATTGTCTTTGTAAAGCAGGGAGAAATTCGTTCCTGCTGCAATGCCTGCAACCGAAGAAGTTCCACTAACAAGTACAGGTGCAGAGCGGTGGGTTACTGTGTTGTCTCCTAAATTGCCATAAGTATTTCTTCCCCACGCCCAAATTGTGTTGTCATTTTTTTCCACAATAACGTGAAATGCACCCGTAGCAACTGTGGGGGTAGCACCTGTAAGTCCCGACACTTGCACCGGAACAGGACTATCGGTAGTAGTTCCATTTCCAAGCTGACCATAAAGATTCTCGCCCCATGTCCATACAGTGCCGTCTGATTTTACAGCAAGTGAAAAAAATCTTCCTGCCGCAATTTTTATGATACCTGTAAGTCCGCTCACCTGAACCGGCGAAGTACGGTCGGTAGTGCTGCCATCGCCAATTTGCCCGCTCAAATTATCGCCCCATGCCCAAACTGTACCATCGTTTTTAAGCGCAAGTATATGATAAGTTCCCGCAGCAATACTCACAATTCCTGTCAGTCCGCTTACCTGTGTGGCAACAGTTTTATCTACCGTGGTGCCATCTCCAAGCTGACCGTCTGCATTCCATCCCCAGGTCCAAACTGTTCCATCACTTTTCAATGCAGCAGAATGCCAGCCACCAGCGGAAATTGCGATTACATTACTAAGTCCTATTGCCTGCACAGGCGCAGTTGTATTCGTAGTGCTGCTATTTCCTAACGCGCCATATAGGTTGCTGCCCCAAGTCCAAACAATTCCATCGTTTTTCAGTGCCATAGAATGTGCTTCGAGTTGGTCGCCGCCCGCCGATACCGCTATTATTCCCGTAAGTCCCGAAACAGATACGGGTGTATTTTTGTCGGTGGTAGTTCCATCGCCGAGTTGTCCGGTTGCGTTTTCTCCAAATGCTTTTACAGTGCTGTCATTGCAAATTACTACAGAGTGCCAGCCACCTGCGGCAATGCGTTGCGCCATTGTTGGATTGTTGCAAACGCTTAAGGCAATTACTGTTGGTATAATTGATTGTTTAAAATTGAGCTTCATTGTTTTAGTTGTTTAAAATCTTGTTTTGATTGATGCGATAAAGTTTCTCCCCGGTGCATTTATGCCGGATGAGTAGGGGCGATACAAAATGTCTGCAATGTTTTCAATGCCGGCTGTGAATGCAACATACTCGTTGGGGTAGTAGGCAATTTTTAAATTGAGTGTGTACCAGGCAGCCGAATAGTTTTCCTTCTTTTCATTTTTTGCATAGGAAGCATTAATGCGCTCGGTCAATGCAAGGTCTTCGTAGTCCATTTTCCCATTGTAGATGGAATAGAAATCCACTTTAAACTTTTTGTGTTCGTAAGTAAGGTGCGTATTTCCAAACAAAGGTGCGGAATGACGTAAAGGATAATAAATCAAACTATCCGGACTTTGTTCCCTTCCATTTTGATAAGAAATATTACTTCTCAATCCCCATCTTCTGTAAGAAAGTTCTACACCAGCCTGAATACCGTACACCTGAATTTTCGAAACGTTTTGCACCGCCTGAATGGTGCTGTTGTTTCCCAGATAACGGATGGAAGTTTCCCCGTTGAACTTATAGTCCTTGCGAATCATAGCATCTACCAGCCAGGTATAATATACTGAGGCATCCAGCTTCAAAAAACGACCAAATGTCTTAACTGTTCCTATTTCAGCATTGTAAACCTGTTCTGGTTTAAGATCGGGATTTGGCACAACAAGATAACCGGGTGATGATTCAAAAACTTTCCCCATGTCGTCAATATTTGGTGCTCTGAAACCGCTCGCTCCATTGATGTATAACTGCCACGATTTGTGAGGTGTAAATACAAATCCCAAACTGCCACTTGCAGAACCATTGCTCATAGTAGCGCTGTGAAATGGAAAGGGAAAAAGGGTAGTATCAAAACTGGCATTTATAACGAAGTGACTATATCGCAAGCCTGCACTTACCATCCACTTAGGGTGAAGCAAATATTTTCCACTTAGATATACGCCGTAGGCTTTCCACGTAGAGCCGTCGGGATAACGGGTGGCTGTAGAATCCTGCTCTTTGGTTACTACATGCGTAAGCGAAGCAATTGAATATACTTTATTGTACACTACTTCGCCACCATAAGTTATACTCAGTTTGTCATTGATCTTTTTATCAAAGTCAAGATTTGCGGAGAGCGCTTTTACCTGTTCTTTTTGCATGTGCAATTCCCGAAACATAAATTCCCGGTCGTAGCGGCTTTCTTCAAAAAATTGATAAGCAGCAACTAACCGAACGCTATCGTAAACAGCAGTTGCTTTTGTATGATTTATTCCGAGCCGGTGCATTTGCCATTTTTGTGGGCCGTAATACCATTCGGCCCAACGCAATTTGTTTTTATATGGACCGTCCGTTTTCATTACATACAATCTATCATACCTGTTGAATTCAGAGGTTTCAGAAAAATGAAAACCATAGTCCAAATCCCAATGCTTTCCAGGACGATACCGCACTTTCTGCATCAGGTTTATCTGGCTATATGCTGAGCCTACCTGCAAAGTAGAATCCTCATTTGCAACCATGTAATCCTTATTGTCTATGGTTTGTACATAATGCGGACGATAGAAATAGTTGTTGCCGCCTACAGACCCTGAGCGCAGATCGTCATAATCGGAATAGCTAACGCTGGTAGTAAAAGCAAGATTTTTCAACCCGATATTCAAATCGAAATGCCCCGTCTTTTCCTTATTTGCTGAAGACGTACGCGCCATTGCATTGCCGGTTATTGAAGGTTTGTATTGCGTTGCTGTATCTGCAAATTCTGGCTGGAGCGTGGTGAAGTTCATTACACCGCCAATTGCATCGCTGCCATACTGTACAGAACTTGGGCCAAACGATATTTCTAAACCCTCCAGTGCGTTAGCATCAATGGAAATAACATTTTGAAGATTGCCCGCACGAAATATGGCTGTATTCATCCTTACACCATCTATTACCAGCAACACACGGTTTGTAGCCATACCTCGCAGCATTGGCGAGCCGCCGCCCATCTGACTTTTTTGAATGAACGTATAGCCGCTGGTTCCCAAAAGATCTGCCGCTGTTTGGGGATTTTGAAATGCAGCTTCCTTCATGTTGATCTTTTCTACGCGCACCGGATTTTCAAGTCTGCTTTTTTGCCAACGGTCGGTAGAGATTACGGTTTCGTGCAGGGCAAGCTCCTTGCTATTCATTTCAACCGAAAAATTTCTGTCTTTCAACTGGCTGTAGCTATACGTCACTTCAGCGAATCTCAGATGGTGTAGAATTATTTTTTCAGAGTTTTTGAATACGGAAATATCCGCTTCTCCTTTTTGGTTTGTAGTTACAGAAACCTGAGAAGTAGGGTTGAGCAGCGTAACTCCTTCAAGAGGTTCGCCGTTTTGCGCGTCCCTGATATTTATTATTTGCGCCTGGACAAGCGGCAGCATACCCATAAGTATGCAAAAAAGGATAAGCTTTTTCACGAACATTTATTAATGACTGAGTAAATACAAAAACTGCCTGCGGCGAGGCATCGCAGGGAAATGAAAAGATGGGAATGTATGCGTATTAAATCTTAGGCGGTGCCAATGGTGGAGCAAGCGCTACAGATTGATAACTGTGCTGCCTGAAAAAATATTGGCTCTTTGGTTGATAAAGGAAAACAAAGGTTGAGTCAGTCGGTTGGTAGAAGAAAAGTGATTTGAAGAATTTCAATAAACGGTTTTCCTTTTCCTGCTTTTCAGGATTATGGTCAAAAGCAAATGCAGCCAGCTTGTCAATTTGCTTATTGAGTTTTGTTTCTTCATGATCCCACCAACACCAGTAATAAGTAGTATCGCCTTTCACTTCCATTTTTATCACATCATACATTTCGCCACGGTATTCAAATTCTTTCGAGTGTTCCCAGCGAAGCGCTGTTTGTTTTTCTTTTTCAGAGAAAACGAATTTTACCAGTTCATCCGTATTCATTCCGGCAATGTATTTCCACTTTACCTCTTTTCTTACCTGGCTTTTTTGAATCTGAAGTACAAGCAATGTAGTGACAAGAGGAACCGTCAGGCACAAAAGCAATAATATTCCCCGGACACTAAATTTCAACGATGATTTTTTAGAAATATAAAGATAGAAAAACAAGAGCTGCTGCATGGTCAGTATTCTTCGTCATCTTTTCAATGTAGTGTTCATTTCAGGCCTTAGCACGATTTTTGTCTAACTTATTGTTTGCCAAATCCATTTTTGTTTAATCACATTCATTCAAAAACCTAACTGCATTTACTAAACTATGCCTTCAACTGGTATGCCCCCAACTATACAATGCCTTCTGATTGATGATGACCAGGACGACCAGGAAATATTTATCATGTGCCTGGAATCGCTTAGTGACCACATTTCTTGCCTGGCAAAGAGTGATGGGGCGGAAGCAATTGAGTTGTTTAATGCCCATATAGGGTATGTGCCCGACTATATTTTCCTTGATGTAAATATGCCGAAGATGAATGGAATAGAATGTTTGCGTTTGCTTAAAAATATAGACAGATTAAAAAGCACTAAGATTTTTATGTACTCTACAATTTCTGAAGGCGATACCCTATCTGAAAGTGTGAAGCTTGGTGCCGAGGATTTTATAGTGAAACCAACAAAAGCCGCTGATCTGAAAAATAGACTGGCTGCTATATTTAAAACTATTGATTAACCAAACTACCCCATACTTTATGGAAAATTTTGTCAGCCCAGGCAAAAGCCAACTGAACGGAAAAATAGACCTCTACCAGCGCATGATTGAAGAGATACAGGACTATGCTATTCTTCTTCTTGATACCAACGGAATTATCCAAAACTGGAACAGGGGTGCTGAGAAGATACAAGGCTATCAGGAAGATGATATAATCGGAAAGCATTTCAGCATTTTTTATTTGCAAGAAGATATTGATACCCATCTGCCACAAAAGTTAATGGAAGAAGCGTATGGTTCGGGGAGAGTAGCACAGGAAGGGTGGCGCCAGCGAAATGACGGTACAAGGTTTTGGGGAAGCATAACTATTACTGCTTTGCACGATGATGATGGAAATGTGATAGGTTTTTCAGAAGTAACCCGCGACCTTACCGATAAAAAATTGTTTGAAGATAAATTGCGCATGAGCGAAGAACGCTATCATCAAATGGTAGCGGAGGTGCAGGACTATGCCATCATATTACTAAGCGCCACCGGTGTAATAGAAAACTGGAATGCCGGAGCAGAAAGTATTAAAGGCTATAAAAGCGAGGACGTGTTGGGAAAAAACTTCCAAATCTTCTACCCCCAAGAAGACAGAGAGCGTGGACTACCGGAAATTCTGCTCACAGAAGCAAGAGAAAAGGGAAAGGCAATGCATGAGGGTTGGCGGATTAGAAAGGATGGCTCAAAATTCTGGGGAACCATTGTGATAACTGCGCTTCATAACAAAAAAGGAGACGTTATCGGTTTTTCAAAAGTAACACGGGATTTGACTGATAAAAAACTATCAGAAGATAAACTTGCCGCTTATACTGCCGAACTTGAAGTGCAAAACAGTGAACTCGAACAGTTTGCGTATGTAGCCTCGCACGACCTTCAGGAACCACTTCGTAAGATTCAAACATTTGCCGGGTTAATAAGAGAGCGGTTTGATGATAAAGAATTTGTAGAGCGATACTTTGAAAAGCTCGATGCCTCTGCTAAAAGAATGTCAGAACTTATTCGTTCGCTGCTCAATTATAGTCGCCTATCGAAGGAAAGAAATGAACTGATGAATGAGTCGGTGGATCTTAATGTGATCCTCAAGAATGTAAAACAGGATTTTGAATTGATGATTGAAGAAAAGCAGGCTGTGATAGTGAGTGATCCTTTACCCACCATTGCCGGACACCCATTACAGTTGGGACAGCTTTTTTCCAATCTGGTAAGCAATGCGCTCAAATTTTCTCCGTCCGAAGCGAAAGTAACTTTAAGGTATAGCAAGATGCCCAAAAAGCAGATACACGATGCACCTTACCAGCTAAATGAAGAGTACTATCATTGCATAACGGTGGAGGACAACGGCATTGGCTTTGAGCAGCAATACAGTAAACTTATCTTTTCCCTGTTTCAACGGTTGCACGGCAAACAAGATTATGCAGGTACAGGTATTGGATTAGCGCTTTGTAAAAAAATTGCAGAAAACCACAACGGATTTATTACCGCAACAAGCGAAGCCGGAAAGGGAGCCAAATTCAGCGTGTACCTGCCGGTAAGCTTGCTTGCCTGAAACGGATTAATTGTCTGAACCGGGAATAATGGGATTAAGGGATTTAAGGATTCATTTGTTTGAAACGGGATTAGTGGGATTTAAGAATTCCCGGCCATCCTCTAATCTTGTAAATCCGGTTCAGACTTCTTGTAAATTCTGGTTCAGACAATCCCAATTCAGACTATCAAAACATTAGGAGTTGTATCGTCCCACAGTTCTTTTGTCTCTGACAGGAATAAAAGCATCCTTTCTTTTCACCACTTGTTTGTTTTTGGGCAGCCTGATGGTTACAAGTCCTGAATGCTCAGAAGGAAACGGATGTTTTTCGATCACTGTTACTTGTTTGCCTATCAGTTTTTGAATGTCTTTTAAATTATCGCGTTCTTCGCTATCGCAAAAAGATAAAGCGATGCCTTTAGCGCCCGCGCGTCCTGTTCTGCCAATCCGATGTACATAGGTTTCGGCTACTTCGGGAAGATCGTAGTTGATAACATAAGGCAGGTCGTCAATGTCTATGCCGCGTGCTGCAATATCGGTAGCCACCAACACTTGTATGGAGCCATTTCTAAAATTGGTAAGTGCGCGTTGTCTTGCACCCTGCGTTTTGTTGCCGTGTATTGCCTCAGCCTTAATGTGGGACTGAGAAAGTGATTTTACCAACTTGTCTGCACCATGTTTTGTACGTGTGAAAACGATAACGTTGCTAATGCTTTTTTCGTTCATCAAATGCACTAAGAGGTTCTTTTTGTCCTTTTTATCAACCATATACATTTCCTGTTCTATGGTATCGGCGGTAGAAGATTCTGGTGTCACCTGCACTTTTTCAGGGTTATGCAGCAGGCTGTTCGCAAGGTGCTGAATTTCCTTTGGCATGGTAGCGGAGAAAAGCAGCGTTTGTCTTTTTGCAGGAACGGCAGCGGCAACTCTTTTCACATCGTGAATGAAACCCATGTCGAGCATACGATCTGCTTCATCAAGCACAAAGATGTTGATTTGGCTTAGCGATAGAATTTTTTGCTGCATAAGGTCGAGCAGTCGTCCGGGTGTGGCGATTAAAATATCTACACCTGCACGAAGTTGGCGTACCTGGCTGCCCTGTGGCACACCACCAAATATTACAGCGGTGCGAAGCGATAGATTTTTTCCGTAAGCGGCAAACGAGTCTGCTATCTGAATAGCAAGTTCGCGGGTAGGGGTAAGTACCAGACACTTAATGTGATTACTTCTTTGCTGTTGCTGAAGTAATTGAAGTATGGGTAATGAGAATGCTGCTGTTTTACCTGTACCTGTTTGCGCGCAGCCTATAAGGTCTTGTCCTCTTAAAATAACGGGTATTGCCTGAGATTGAATAGGAGTAGGTGTGGTATAACCTTGGGTGTCCAATGCCTGTAGCAATGGTGCCACCAGGTTGAGATCTTTAAAATGCATAAATGTTTAAATGAGCCGGGAAAATATCGCGAGATAAGAACGCAGCGATTATTAAGATGCGGTGAAGGTAAGTCTTTAAAACTTATGAGAATGTTATTAACCGCTACTGTGCTAAACTCATTGTTTCTCTAATAGCTATTTAATACGATCTGAAAAGGACAAAGAATTTTTTTGAAGATGCAATTGCTTAACCATTTGAAAATGAATTGACAAGCCTGGGAATGTTTTTCCTCGTTCTTAGTTCATCTGTTGCTACAAATTGAAAGCGCGCTTTTTGCAATAGAGAAAGCTATTTTTGTTAGGTACGCCACCATGAAAATCTCCGTTTATATCTTTCTTAGTTTCGTTCTGATACTCCTGCTTTTTACAGTTACCACCTACATGAATTACAAGCAGTCGGAAGAAGTGCAGGCGAATAATGAGTATGTGCAGATGTCTGGAAATATTCTGCGCAACACTACACGCTTTCAACGCAATGTATTGAACATGGTGAGTGGTCTGCGGGGATTTTTACTGACCGGAGAAAGGTATTTTATTGAATCTTATGATACGGTTGCCAGTGATAATGAAGCTATCTTAAAGGAGCTTACGTTCATCATTCCCGATACTTCCATACAAAGGGCACGATTGCAGGAAATTATAGAGTTGCACAACAAATGGGTAGAAACCTTTGCAGAACCATTGAGGCAGGCCAAATTACTTTCCACTGTAAGTGATAGTAATCTGCGGTTCTACAAAGCGCTTTATCAGGAAAAAATTGTAACAGGCGATGAAAAGAATCTGCACAAGTTTATTCAGGAGAAATTTCGTGTGTTCAGCAATTATGAATACGAAATGCGCAACATAAGGCGCAGGCAACTTGCAGAAACAGTGCAAACCACCAAAACTTTATCCTTCTCACTTACATTCTTATCGGTAGTTGCCAGCTTTGTTATTATTGCCTACATCACTTATCGCATCTCCTCGCGCATCAACCTTATGGTAAGTTTTGCCAACCAGATAGCTATTGGCAATTATGGACAAACAATAAAGGATACCCACAACGATGAACTGAGTAAACTTTCAAGATCGCTGAATGAAATGTCGGAAGCTTTATCAGAAAATATTACGGAACTAAGGCGTAAGAATGAAGAGCTTGACCAGTTTGCCCATATTGTATCGCACGATTTGAAAGGACCGCTACGAGGAATAGACAATGTGGTAACATGGATGGAAGAAGATCATCAGGAAGAAATGTCGCCCAAACTGAACCATTATCTGCAACTAATAAAAGGGCGGATCGTTCGTGCAGAAAACCTGATTGAAGGTGTACTTTCTTATGCACGCATTGACAAGGAAACTATTCCTGAGGAAGAGGTAAAAACTAAAGAGTTGGTTTATTCGGTGTTCGATAATGTAGATGTGAGTGTACCCGTTTCATTTACTGTGCAAGATAATATGCCTGTGCTTTTCACCGAGCGACTACCACTGTTTCAGGTTTTTGCCAACCTTATCAGCAACGCCATAAAGTATAATGATAAAGAGCGCGCAGAAGTCCATGTTTATTTTCATGATCACGAGGAACATTATGAGTTCTTTGTGGCAGACAATGGTCCCGGCATCGCACCACAATATCACGAACGCATATTCCGAATTTTTCAAACCCTTAAAGACCGCGATACTTTTGAAAGTACTGGAGTAGGACTTTCCATCATCAAAAAAATATTAGACTCAAGAAACGAGACCATCAGCATAGATTCTCATTCCGGCAACGGCGCAATATTTTCTTTTACCTGGAAAAAACAAAACAATGGATAAACTGATTAAGATTTTGCTTGCAGAAGACGACCAGCTTGATGTGATGAACATTAAACGGACATTCGATAAGATGAACGTGTTTTACCAATTGCATGAAACGAAAAACGGGGAAGAGGCAATTGAAAAACTAAAACAGTTGCAGGAAGAGGGGAGAGACCATCTGCCGGACTTTGTGCTAATTGACATAAACATGCCGCGCATGAATGGTCTGGAATTGCTGCAAGTAATCAGGCAAACACCTGAATGGCAACATATCAAATGTTTTATGATAACCACGTCGGTAGAAAAAGTAGATAGAGATACTGCGAAAGCACTCGGCGTGTCGGGCTACATTGTAAAACCGTTGAAACTTACCAACCCAAATTCTATGGATGCCTTCAATCTTATGATTGATATTTTGAACGAGAAAAACTAACCTTTAAAAAACAAGATGCCCTGCTATTTTTTTAAGTAGCGGGGCATTTTCTCTTCAGCCATTTATACATCGCTCTTACCGTATTTAGCATGTAGAAAACCAATGGTTTCCTGCATTAGCTTTTTCAATTCATTTTGATCAATGTCGGAAAGTTTGTTGACGTAAATACAAGCCTTACCCATTTTAAATTTTCCGAGGTTTTGTATCAGATGTTCATGCTCTTTGCTGCCGGTATATACATAAAGCGAAATGGCGGCCTTTCGCGGCGAAAAACCTACAAGTGGCCAATCTCCTTGCTGTGAACTCCTGTCCGACTTGTAGTGATATTGCCCAAAACCTATCATAGTAGGTCCCCACATTTTAGGTTCGTGACCAGTCACTTCCTGCATCAGCTTTATTAGTTCGTGACTGTCTTTGCGCTTCTGCTCCGTGTTTGCAAACGTCTCAATAAATTCATAAACATCAGCCGCAGTTTTTTTGGTTTTTAATTCTGCCATAATGAATTTGTTTTTAAAATCGGGTATCTCCCCAAATCCTATTTAAGATACTCGTTTACTCGTTGCTGTATAAAATGTTTTACGCCTTCCCATGTTTGTCCTTTGAGGCTTACAGGTTCTTCGCTTTCTTCGGCATCGGCAAAATAGGTGAGTGCCTGTGGAATGGAAATGAGCATCTGATTCTTCGGGTATTTTTTCAAATAACAATCAATCATAGTCCGCACGGAATAATAATGCAACAACTCGTACACATCCCAAAAGTCTTTTTTTACTGCCCTTTTTAAAATAGCAAAAACCTTCATTGCCATCAGATCTTTGTCGCTATATAGCCTGACACCATCAACAATTTCCGGAGCATCTATAAAAGAAAAAAAATGATTTTTTACAAAATCTACCTTCACATCATTTATGAAGCCGAATACCCCAATTGGATTGTTTGAATTTCTATAAGTAAACGTGGGGAAATTTTTAGTGAGCACCTCAATTATGTCTTCATTTTCAAAATCGGAAGTGGAGAAAAAATCAAGGTCTATAGAAAGTCTGTGACTGTAACGAAGCGCTAAAGCGGTGCCGCCAGCGAGATAGAATTGTTGTAGCTCAGGAATGTTGGCAATGTTCTTTAATAATGCCAGTGTCCCCGGTTCAATTGCGCTTGTCTGAAACATGAATAATCATTAGGAGTATTATTAAAAAGTGCAGCCGCAAGATAAATGGTATGCGGGGAAAGCCATTTCGCCCCCACCAGCACGTCCCTTATTTTTTCATCACCATAATATCTCCTGCAATTGCGAATGTCTTGCACATCGCCTCGTTCAAATACCCGTTCTATCACAAATGCTGCACGCTTGTCGTAGTCGAGTTGCTCAAAATTCACATCCCAAAAAATACGTTTTTCAAACACTGGTTTTTCCCGTTCCATCATACAATAAAGTTAAGTGAGGATTTGGGAAAGAAAATGAAGATCATTTCTGGTTCGTCGAAGAATACAACAGCTTGAATGCATTCGACACCGCCGGGTGCAAAATGGTTGCATGATTTTCTTCAGTTAGATAATCGAAAAACACGCGCACATTTTTGAGGTTCCGACTTTTGATTTTATCTGAAAGAAGGTTTGCATCTACTTCCATTACGCGTGGCTTTTTCGATGGTGTCAGTCCTTCTTTTCCTACACCTATATAGATGTCTGTATTTGCAAAGTCTGTAGGCGCATGTTCCAGAAGAGAACCATTATTCCACCACAAACTAGGACTTACGATGATATACTTATTAAAGAGTGCGGGCTTTTTAAATAGTATTTCGGTAGCAAGCAGTCCACCTAAAGATTGACCGATAATAGTTTTAGAACCGTTTGTACGGTACTTCGTCTGTATATAAGGTTGCAGTTCGTGCTGAAGGAATGAAATAAAATTATCAGAATGTCCGGTAGTAGGATAGCTTTTTTTGTCTTCTTCAACATGAGTAGGAAATGTGAAATCTCTTTTCCTGTCCACACTGGCAATGCCTACAACTATGGATTTGGGAATCTGTTTGATCCATTCAAAACTATGAAACTGAACCAATCCGACGATATGAATAAAATCCTCGTCGGCAGAGCCATCCAGCAAGTAGAGGACAGGGTAATTTGTAGTATCACTGTTACTATACCCTTCAGGCAGATAGATATTCAGTATTCTCTTTTCATTCAGTTCGTTCGATTGAACTTCCTCAATCCTACCGAGCACAAATGGTTTAGGAAATTCGGTTTTTGATTTACGTTTAGCTTGTCCGAAAATAATTACCGGAAGAAGGATGAGTAGTATTGTGTAAAATGTTTTCATCTCATTAGATTTCACCTGACGTGGAAAAATGACTGATTCTTTAATGAAAATTTATTACCGCTTCTCGAGTATTTGCTGGAGGTAGTCTAACACCATCAAAATCACAATAAATGGAAGAAAGATAAAAAACAGAATGCGATGAGCTAATGACATTTTATGTTGTTCCTTTTCATATGCTCTCATTGAATAAAAATAGTAAAACTTAAGAGTTAAATCATTTCTCCAAATACCGGATTGAAAAACTAAAAAGGGAATTTTTACAAAGCATTTCCAGTAGTAGAATATTCACCCGTCAGAGGGGATGACACCGACATTTAATGAGAAATGCGACACAGATAAAACCTTCAACCCAATATCCAAAGACAGCTGATGTACCAGCTTACTTTGCCCTAAGCAATAACTCCCCATGCACCTTCAACACCTGCGGCAGCACAGCCTGCATGTCATCATTCGTGATTACAAAATCGCATCGATTCATTTTTTCTTCCTCGCTCATTTGGTAGGACATGCGTTCTAAAACTTTTTCCTGCGGCACTTTGTCGCGCTCCATAACTCGGAGAATGCGTGTTTTACGAGGAGCATATACACCAATCATCACATCCATTTCTTTGTAGCTGCCACTTTCAAAAAAAATAGCTGCTTCTTTAAGGGCGTAAGGAGTGGTTTGTTTTTCCATCCATTCCTGTCCGTATTTTATAACGGCGGGATGAACAATGGCATTGAGGTCTTGAAGAAGGGTGGGCGTTTTGAAAACAAGAGAAGCCACTTTTTCCCTGTTTAATATTCCATTTTGATAAACATCTTCACCGAGCAATTTTCCGATTTCGTGTTTTACAAAATCATCATTTTCCATCAGAAACCTGCCTGCGAGGTCTGCATAAAAAACAGGAATGCCAAGCGTTTCAAACACCTGGCAGACCGTTGTTTTGCCCGAACCAATACCACCGGTAATTCCTACTTTAAGCATTGGCGGAAGAAAAAATTATTTAGTAGCAAGAGCTGTGGCAGCAGCTTCTGTTTTCTTTTTGTAAGCAGCAGTAAGTTCCATAGAAACCGCGCTACGCTCCACAGTCATAAACATGCCGCGACCAACTTCTATCTGCAAAGTTCCATCTTCATTGATGCGCTGAATAGTGCCATGAATGCCTGCGGTGGTAATGATTTTTTCTCCGGCTCCTATGCTTTCTGCAAATTTCTTTTGCTCTTTTGCACGTTTTGCCTGCGGGCGAATCATGAAGAAATACATCACCACGATCATACCCACCATGATGAATAAAGAAGGCATAGGACTGGCACCACCTGCCTGAAATAAAATTGTCTGAAGATTTACGAACATTGGTTATGAAATTGAAAATTATGAATTGAAAATTTAAAATCGAATCTGGAGTTTTTAAGACCTACTTTTTTATTTCTCCTTTTATATAAAGGATGTGCGTGCCGCGAATAGAGTTGGTAGTGAGCGCTACGCTTTTTTCCTGATATCCTTCTTTGCCTACCGAGCTAAACTGAACTTTTATAGAAGAAGATTTTCCCGGTGCAAGTGGCTCTCTCGGAAAATCCGCAACCGTGCAGCCACATGCGCCTGATGCGTTACTGATGATCAACGGCGTTTTCCCATTGTTAGAAAATTCATATTCTACATTCACTACTTCCCCTTGTTTTATCGTCCCAAAATCACGAACTGTATCTTTAAAATCCATCGTGGCAAGTGAGCCAATTACAGAGGAATCTGCACCGCCTGCGCTTCTTGGATTTTTTACAAGGTCTGTAGAAAGCAAATCTTTGTTTTGAGGTTCATGTTTTTCCTCGCAAGCCATGCACAACAATGAAATGATGCTTAGCGAAAGAATCAAATTCTTCATGTCTGCAAATTTATGATTTACGCACCCGATCTTGCTTGCGTATTTTGTTATCCTTTTCTAAATCCTTAAGAATATTATCGAGCACACCGTTTAAAAACTGTCCGCTCTGAGGGGTGCTGTAAAGCTTTCCAAGTTCTATGTATTCGTTGATGGTCACTTTTGTAGGAATGGTAGGGAAGTAAAGAAATTCGCACAAACCCATTCTTAGCAATAGCAAATCTATAAGCGCTACTCGTTCAGCATCCCAGTTGATAAGTCTTGGCTCCACAAGCTCCATGCAATAGTCTTTTTTATCGAGCACGGTTTGCATAAGATTGTGTGCGTATTCTCTTTTTTCAGGAGAAATAAGGTTGAGGAAATTGATCTTTGAGCTGTTTTTGAAGAAATTATCCATCAGCATCGGTGTCATTTCATTATCATCTTCCCACCCAGGTAGTTCTTCAGAAAAGTGTTCCATCAGCCCTTCGTTTGCAAGCATTTGCTTTTCCCACAAAAACTTCATGATCGCTTTTTCAGCTTTGGGATTACGGCTGTTTTCATTGATGTACTGCTGGTATTCAGTTGTCTTTTCCAGTGCTGTGTATAGCTTTTTTATCCAGTCATCACTTACAAAATGATCGAGTTTTGCATCTTTTATTTTTTCAGCAAAAGTCTGGTTCGATAAAATATTCCAGATGAACTCATTCCCTGCAATCTTGGTGCTTACGTTCAGATCTTCTTTCGTAGGCAGGTATTTGGAAGCGCGCTGATGGGCATCTTTTTCTGCATACTGCGCAGTGCGGATGATGTATAAAATAGAAATTACAAAAAGGTCTAACGAGCGGTTTAATTTATCATTTAGAATTGTAGTACCCAGTTTTTTATTCTTCTCCAATTCACCGGGTTCCATGGTTTCCAGTGTGTACAAAGTTTGCATCACTTTTACCCGGATGTTTCTGCGACTGATCATAATACGTTAAGAACCTGTTTAGCCGCGCAAAGGTAGGGATTTGACCATTGCAGCAAGCACCAAACAGAAGAATAAAATGATGATGGAAAATGCTTTACTGTATGAATTGTGGCGGTACAGGAGTAGGCAGTTCGAGTTTTCTGCTGACGTTGGGAAGTGAAGCTTTTACTGCGTTTATATCTCTTTCACCTGCATCTACAAAATACCAGTGCGCGCCTCCGTTGGTAGAAATTCCTATCAAAGTGCTTTTGGTTAGGATTTTTCCTTGCGGTGTTTTTAAAATCATGGTTTGCGGCACGGTGCATTGCAGTTCATTTCCTTCTTTCACAACCGATGATGGTTCGTCGTAACTAATGGAGAGTATTTGCGCGGTTTGTTCCATTCCTTTCATCTGCTTCTCAATTGCGGCAGCCATTTTTTCCGTCCCGCCCATTTCTTTTATAATGGTGGGGTGGGTGAAGGTGACAAAAGTTTTATAGTCTTTACCGATCAATGCTGCGCCCATCTTTTCTGCCTGCTCTTTGATGGTTGATTGAGCAGTAGCCGCAAAACATAAAAGCATCAGAATAGACGTAAGGAGGTAGCGCATGTTCTTCATACAAAAATGAAGTTACAGAACTTACTGTTAATTAAGTATTTGGTAGTGTCTCAGTTTCACACAGCGTTCACAGAGATTAAGAGACACAGAGCAACTCACGTGGTTGGAACAGTTTCACACCTCGTTCACAGAGATTAAGAGACACAGAGCAATTCACGTGGTGGAACAGTTTCACACAGCGTTCACAGAGATTAAGAGACACAGAGCAACTCACGTGGTTGGAACAGTTTCACACAGCGTTCACAGAGATTAAGAGACACAGAGCAATTCACGTCGTTGGAACAGTTTCACACAGCGTTCACAGAGATTAGGAGGCACAGAGCAATTCACGTGGTTGGAACAAAATCATGGCAGAACACAGCGTTAACAGAGATTAAAAAACAATGGATGGCACGGTCTTTTGTTAATTGGTAGCAGAATAGAATTTGGTAAAGAATAAGGTTTATGAATACGCAACTTTTTACTCCGGCATTGTGTTTTATGATGAAATATTTCTTTGACGTAGAAAAGGAGATAACGCAAACACTACTTATGTCTGCGAAGGTTCGTATTTCAGAATGTAAAGGCGTAGCGTCCAATATTTATAGCCACATTGCTACGCACCGATAAAGACTTTTATTTACTCCCCGAACGGGATCTCATTTCTAAATACTCTCTCTTGATATGGCCCCTCCTGGGGCTTTTTGTTTATAAATATCATAAGTAGGTCATTAATTTTCAACAAACAGCGCTTTAAACCAACCCTGGCATACTTTTTAGCCGTTTATAACAGAAGAACATAAAAACTACGGTTATGGCACTACGAATATTAATGACCGGAAATGACAGCAACTTGCTAAAAGTAGATGGAGAAATGCTTCGGCTACGTGGCTTTAGAATTTATTTATGCGAAAAAGATATGATTCTGGATGCCATGATAGAAGAAGTAAAACCCGATATTCTGTTCATAAATTCTAAAGTGCAGGATAAACAAACAACCAATCTCTACCATCGCCTGATTGATAAAATTACATTTGCCAGCCTCCCTGTTATTTATACCCTGTCGGAAGACGATGTGTACCTTGTAAACAGAAAGCGCACAGTAATGAAGGAACGACGCTACAACATGACGGATAACATTGTGGACGCAATAAAGATGGCATTGACACCTCTCAGTTCCTCGTCAAAGAAAAGAGTTAAGCTGGATGCGTCCCCGTCAAACAACATTCGCCCCGCCTACAGAGCATAATCCTCAACCATTTTCCCTTCCTTATGTTTTAATTTGTGCATCGAAAAGCGATGTGCGTTTATGCCTTACAAAAGCCTTGAAGAATGTCTCCTTGATCTGGAAAAAAACCAGATGCTCATCAGGGTAAAGGAAGAAGTTGATCCTGAATTAGAAATGGCAGCTATTCAACTCAGAGTTTATGAAGCTCAGGGTCCGGCGCTTTTATTTGAGCGGGTAAAGGGAACCAACTACCGCGCCGCTTGCAATATTTTCGGAACGCTTGATAGAAGCAGGTTTATTTTCCGCGATACTTTTCAACTGGTTCAGCAACTTATTTCTTTAAAGAACGATCCGCTCAAAGCTCTAAAACATCCGCTTCAAAATTTTAAAGCAGGGCTTGCAGGTTTAAAAGCTTTGCCGCTTCGCAATCCTTCCTTAAAGCCGGTCATGCAAAATGAGGTTGCAATATCCGATTTCCCGTTAATCAGGCATTGGCCGCGCGATGGTGGCGCTTTCATCACTTTGCCGCAAGTGTATTCCGAATCGGTAGAAAAGCCTGGAGTTATGAATGCCAATCTGGGCATGTACCGGATTCAGCTTACAGGCAATGATTATAAATTGAACGAAGAGATTGGGTTGCATTATCAGATACACCGTGGCATTGGCGTGCATCAAAGCTTGGCCAACAAAAAAGGTCAGCCACTAAAGGTCAGCATCTTTGTAGGAGGGCCGCCTGCGCATACACTTGCAGCCGTAATGCCCTTGCCAGAGGGACTTAGCGAACTCACATTTGCCGGCCTTTTGGGGGGCAGGAGATTTCGCTACACTTACGCTGATGGATATTGCATCAGCACCGATGCAGATTTTGTAATTACCGGAGAAATTTATGCTGACGAAACCAAACCCGAAGGACCCTTTGGCGATCACCTGGGTTATTACAGTCTTACGCATTCTTTTCCTCTAATGAAAGTGAAGAAAGTGTATGCCCGCAACAATGCCATTTGGCCGTTCACCGTAGTAGGTCGCCCGCCGCAGGAAGATACCAGTTTTGGCGCTTTGATTCATGAATTAACAGGCGATGCCGTACCCGCCGAAATCCCCGGATTGAAAGAGGTGAATGCGGTAGATGCTGCCGGTGTTCACCCATTGTTGCTCGCAGTAGGAAGCGAGCGCTACACTCCCTACAGTTCTGACAAAAAACCTGCGGAGCTGCTCACTATTGCCAATCATGTTTTGGGTACGGGACAACTAAGTCTGGCAAAATACCTTCTGATTGCAGCAGATGAAAAGAACAAAGTGAGTACGCACAATATTGAAGCGTTTTTCCAATTTGTTTTGGAAAGAATAGATCTAAGAACTGATTTGCATTTTCAAACAAACACAACCATTGACACGCTCGACTATTCGGGCACGGGCTTGAATAAAGGAAGTAAATTGATAATGGCAGCGCATGGCGATGTGAAAAGAACATTGTGTAAGGAACCTCCTGTTGCATTGCGTGAATTGAAGCGGTTTGAAAACGCCCAACTGATTATGCCAGGCGTGGCGGCGCTTCAAACTTCTGGGTTTACAGATTATCAGGCTGCCATAAAAGAAATGGAAATGCTAAATGACCAACTGCGGGAAAAGCTCGATGATATTAATCAGACAGCCATCATCGTGGTGTGCGACGATAGTAGTTTCGTAAGTGAACGGTTCAACAATTTTCTTTGGGTCACTTTCACCCGCAGCAATCCCTCGCATGATGTGTATGGCATCCGCAGTTTTACGAAGTTTAAGCATTGGGGTTGTGAAGGTGCAATGGTAATTGATGCGAGAATAAAACCGCATCATGCACCACCTCTGGAGCTTGATCCGAATGTAGAAAGAAAGATCAATCGCTTTTTCGACAAGGGCGGTAGTCTATACGGACTGTTACGGTAAGTCAGAGTCTTCTATCAGAGCGCTCTGTATCACCTGTTTTTTGTTGTTGTTTGGTGTCGGGATCGCCGTGCTTATCCTTTTTCTCCTCGGCTTTGTCCTTCTCTTGTATCAGTCCGGCATCCTGAAGTTTTTCAATATCTTTTTCAAGACTTCCCCCGTTGTCGTTATTTGTTTTTTGTTTGATGCTCATATTCTAAGCAAGTAAAGAACATGCCAGGGTGTTTTTGAAGAACCTGTCAGGTTTCGGGATATCCGCAGCTTGGCTCTGAGCGTGGCGTGCTTGTGCCGTTCTATTATATTTGCTATAACGAGTCGCTAATACAGACACAAGAATAAAATGAAGAAGCAAAAACAGGCACAAGCACGCCACCCGCAAGATCAGCGCTGCATGCTTGCGCCAGTGGGGATGATGGAGTTTTTCAAGTATTTATTTTACCGTATTTATACATGGGACTTAAAAAACTGGGGATCAAATAATCAATCTTCATTAAACGCTATTTTAGGGACTTCTTTCTTAATGGGATTAAATGTAGAAATAGTGCACATGATTATTTTGATGGTATTTTATGAACCACCTTTTCCATCATTAACAGATAATTTTTCTAAAATAGTAATTGCATTTATTGGTATTATTCTCCTTTTGATGAATTATCTTTTAATGGTCAAAGATAAAAAATATAGAAAAATAGTAGCTGAGTTTCAACATGAAACAATAGAAAAAAGAAAGAAGGGAACAATTAAAGTTGGTGTTTATATTTTTTTATCATTTGCTATTCCAATAATAATAGCTGTTTTATATCATGAACTTAGTTCGACGTAGTCCCCTCATCTGGCGCAAGCATGCAGCTTAGCTCCGAGCGTGGCGTGCTTGTGCCGTTCTATTATATTTGCTATAATGTCGCAAATACAGACAAGAATAAAATGAAGAAGCAAAAACAGGCACAAGCACGCCACCCGCAAGATCAGCGCTGCATGCTTGCGCCAGTGGGGTATTTAAGCCATTTTTTACAGAAATAATAAAAAAAATGAGAAGCGTCATTATAATCACTAAAATTTTTTTATTGTTCGGCCCTCCTTTATTTGCTCAAAGCATGGACTATATAGGAAAAGATAGTTCCACCTTAAATATGGAAGAAGCAAATTTGCTAAACTCAATTTTGATAAATCAAAGGGGCGACTTTGATTTTAATAATAAAAAAGTTGTTTTTATTACAGGGAGTACTGGTAATCGTATTTTGACAAAGTCGGATTATTTTCAAAATTATTTACTACCGTGGATAAAAAAAGGTGATACACCCTCAGTTTCTATGGTAAGACTAACTGATCAGGAAAAATGTAGGGCAGGTTATGATGTATTAATTATATCATGGGTAAAGATTTTTACAGATAGACAAAAGAAAAAAATAATTAAGGAATTGCAGATTGGTAGAGGTAAGCAGCCTTAAGGGCTATACAAAAAGCAATTCACCATCTGGCGCAAGCATGCAGCTTGCCTCCGAGCGTGGCGTAAGTAAAAGACAAAATAAAAACCGGCACTCAGCCGGCTTTTATTCTTTATTCATCTATCAAACTACCAGCTTACATATCGGTTCGCTCCAGTCGCTGCTCAATCCCTCAGAGCCAATAGCCTGTACACGAAACCAATATTTCTTGCCCTGTGTTAACGCATACACAGTAGCATTGGCACCACTGTTATGTACGCCGTTTTGCCATTGTGTTCCAGTAAGCGGGTCGGGTGCGTGCTCTACCAAATAGCTCTTGGCATTGTGAATTTTCCTCCAGCGTAGTTTTACCTCACCGTTATAAACGGAAATAGCCGATACATTTTGCGGTGTAGAAAGGGTATCATACCTTCTGGGTCCCACTGTTTTTATGGGCATACCCGAAAGGTTGATGATTTCCGGTACGCCACCGCTTACTGTATTTACAAAAAATGCAAGGTTCTTCATCGAGAACTCCAGTTCTTTTCTCCGCGCATTGCGCACCACTATTGTGGAACTGCCCCCATTTATGGTTGCCTGCTGCGCTGTTTCCAATGCTTGTATCTGTAGCAGCAATGCTGCAAGCGTTACGGGAGGATTGGTAAATTCTGTGGCGTTTGTCACCATCAGGTTGTGGACATTATATGCAAACTGTATGAGGTCTGCTGCGCTCATACGGTGCATTTTTAAAGCTACTGTAGCCATGTTCTTTGTTTTTTGAAAATGAAAAATTTAAGGAAAGTATTCATCGGTATATCGGGCTGATAAGGACAAACCCTAAGGGCTTCCTCTACACCGGATAAGGTAATGCGCAGTAGCGGCTATGTAATCATACAAACACCGTTCATAGTCATACAAGCGTGGTATGCAATCACACATTTGCTCTTTGTGAGATTTAAAACAGCGTGTGTAGTGATACAAGCCTTGTTTGCAATCAGCAATACGGTGTATGTAGCATTGCAAAGTAGGTTTGTAATAATACATCGCTTCTTTGCAATTATTAGTACGGCGGTTGTAATCATACAAAGGCAGAAAGTAGTCATACAAAGCTGCTATGTATTGTTGCATACACCCTATGTAATGTTTAGCAGCCTGTTTGTAATCAAACCTACGCTGTTTGTAATCATACATACTATAGGGTGTTATCAATATGGCGCTGTCTGCTGCATTTTTCATAAAAGAGGAATTTGCTTTCATAGCTGTTGCCGTTTATTACTTGGGAAAACAAAGTTGATGCGTGTGTTTGGGCGGCACAATAGCGGCATCCGCATATTGCAAGGAGGCATACCGTTTTATATGTGGCGGCATACCGCTATTGTTTTATATTCGTCAATCCATCATCATGAGACAGCTCCCTTGCAGTCTGAACTAATGAGTATGTAACCTCTGCAGGCTATGCCGGTATATAACCAGGCATATACTGCACTATTTAAACACATAGCTTATGAACCGGACATTTGCTGTACTGGTGACTGGTGATGATGCGGTAATAACCGAACTTGTAGCCCACAGGGTGGCGCTCGACAAGCGTTTTGCCCTATGCAACCTTCAAAACAGCAGCAGTGCTTTAAGCGTACCTCCATTACCATCGCCGCTTGCTGTGGTATATTGTGCAGCCTCTACTACAGCGCTTTCTAACAGCCTGCCCGCAATAGCAGATTACATAGCCTGCGCTCCGGTGCTTGTGGTGGCGCATACGCTCAGCAGCAATGATGAACTGCACCTGATACAGCAGGGCATACGGGCGTGTATTCTAACATCAGAAAGAAGAATTTGAGGAAGCGCTCTATTCTGTCTGTGTTACAGGATACTGCACAGGTGCATTTTACTGGAAGCTGCTCAACCGTCCTTCGTTGGTTTGCCTGCCTGAGCAAAGCAATCTTTTAGAACTTGCAACGCATCTTAATCCTGCCATAAAAGCCGTGTTATTGAATTTTTATAGCAACCCAACGCTAACCAACAAGGAAAGAGCTGCCGTACTCCATATTAGCCTCAGCACTTACGAAAAGCAATTGGGTACGCTTTTCAGACTGCTGGGTATTAGTTGCGGAGAAGAATTAAAGCTGCTATTGAAAAGTTATTATCTTGATGCAATAGGTGGCGATAATGTTTAGTCACTACCGTTAGTTGCCGATTTATGACCGTTAGTTACCATTTTATAGCCGTTGGTTAAATACTTATTTTGCGCGTTGTATTATTTAGGAATTTGCAGACAAGGGTAACTTGCGTGTATAGGAAAAGTAGGGAGAAACGGTTACCGGCTTTAACGGCGTAAATGAGGAATACGATTATGACCAGTTTGGCAGAACAAGCTATAAGAAAACAACCCTTGACAATAAAACCTTTGAAACATACATTGGCTACAATATCTATGGCGATGTGGCTTCAGTAAGTTACAATACTGGCTTTGGCTACCAAAACACCTATGACCAAAACGGCTTTTTGCAGCAGGTAAATACCAACTGGGGCGCTCCCTATTATGCTTCGGAGACCTTATTTACCAGCGGCAATATGAATGGGAGGGGACAGTACACTTCTTACATTCTTGGCAATGGATTAACCACTACCAAAACCTATGACGAAGGGTTTCCGTTAAACACAAGCACTCCCGGTGTGCAAAACCTCACCACCAATTTCAACATTCAAACCGGCAATCTGACCAGTCGCTGGGACTATATGAAAAATCTAAAAGAAGATTTTACTTATGACAATCTGAACCGTTTAACCTCTGCTACGGTGAGCACCTTTGGTGCGGGTGGCGGCACTACTTACCCTCCTTTTTCCGTTACTTACGACCAGACAGGAACCATAACGCAGGGAAACATTAAAGCAAAGACGGATGTGGGCAACTATACTTATGCTGGCTTTCCGCGCCATGCAGTAAAGTATGTGGATAACAGTCCGCAGCAGATCAGTAAATGGACGCAGGATATTACCTATACTCCTTTTAGAAAAACCGAAAAAGTAACAGAAACAGATAACCAAAGCACGCACAATTTTGAACAAATATTTACTTACGATGCAGGTTACCAGAGAGTAAAATCCATACTAAAAGAAAACGGTGTGACCCAGCAGACACGTTATTATATGGATGGGTATGAGTACAATGTAAATGGCAATGAATATGTTTATTACATTCCCGGCGGCGATGGTGTATGCGCCATTATTCAGCAGTGTGTAAATTCCACAGGACCTACAAAAGACGTACATTATATCTACACCGATCACCTCGGCTCTATAGTAGCTGCTACGGATGAGAACGGAACAATAGAAGCAGAGCAAAACTTTGATGCATGGGGGCGTTTCCGCGATCCCGTGGCATGGCATTATGGCGTTACGCCTCACCCTACTGGAATAAAGGCATGGCTGTACCGCGGCTATACCGGGCACGAGCACATGCAGGAGTTTAGCCTGATAAACATGAACGGCAGGATGTATGACCCGATATTGGGGAGGATGCTAAGTCCGGATAAGTATGTGCAGGCACCGCTGTTTTCTCAAAGCTATAATCGTTTCAGTTATGCCTGGAACAACCCATTAAGCTATACCGACCCAAGTGGTGATATATTTTGGGCGGCTGTAGCTGCGGCGGCGATTATGGGTGGCGCTATGAATTATGCAATGAACGATGCTGCCGGTAACGTGAACAGTTTTGGAGATGGTCTTAAGTTCTTTGGCATTGGTGCGTTGGCCGGCGCGGCAAGCGCCTATGTGGGTGGTCTGGCAGCGCCTGCGATGGGAGCCGCAACAGGCTTTAGCGCAGGTTTGGGAACAGGTTTAGTTGCAGGTGCTGCTAGTGGAATGATTTTAGGCGGCGGAAATGCGGCTCTCACAGGAGGGAATCTTTTTGAAGGAGCTGTAGGTGGTGGTGTAATGGGAGGAGTTACAAGTGGAATTACTGGGGGCATTATTGGTGGTCTTGATGCAATGAGCTATAACGGAAATTTTTGGGCAGCGGGCAGCACTGATCCTTATGCTGGGTTAATAGCCTGTAATGATTGCGGAGATTTTAAGTCATATCATTTTCCAGTGGTTGAGATTGTATCAAGTCGGTATAATCCGTTCAGTTGTATATCATGGATGTGGCCTTCTTTTAGCTTTAGTCCCCAAAGGAGCAGCCAAAATGGAGGTTATGAATTTACATCCTCTCAATATTCTGGCTTACCAGGCAGAGAGTCGAACTTAAATAGTAAAGCTAAAAAAATGTTCGGAATTGTGAATATTGATGAGATGCTTTTTCCTAATGGTGGCGGAGCCGGGGCGGCTAAGTTGCATGACATCATAGAAAGAATAAGTAATACCGGCAATGCTGTAGATATGGTAAACCAGTTAGATAAAATGTATACTCCCGAAACTCCTAAGCCAGCTCGCTCTATTGATACACACAGTGCTTTCGGAAATTGGTATTATCATGAAACTATTAAGAACGGAGCAGACACACCTATAATTATCCCTCGTTAAAGTAATATGATGCGATCCTTTAGTTTCTTTCTTTTGTTTCTTCTTGGCTGTAATCAAGAGAGCAGGAAAATAATACCTATAGATGATAAAAATTTTCGGGAAATTGTGCTACATGGTGACAAAGTGGTTGCAGTACAGCAATTCACCATTGAAAACGGTGAAACCCTTCTCAATGGCTACAGCAAAAAATACTATAATTCTGGAGCTATAAAGGCAGTGGCTAAGTATAGAATGGGAAGGAAGGACAGCATAAGCATGGAATATTTTGAAGATGGCTCAGTTGCTGCCATTTACAATAGGTTTGCCGGACGACCTATTGGAAAACAAGTAGAGTACTATTCAAATGGGAGCATCAAAAATATTTTGCTTGCAGGAGCGATGGATTCCTCTCTCTTTTATATGCAATGCACACACGACGGTAAAATAAAGTTTATGAGTGGAGTACCTCTATATAGCCACATTAATAAAATGTCGATTTCTCGTGGAGATACATTTAGAATCAGTCACATGGTGGTAAAAGAAAGATTCATTTCACCCATTTTAAACATAAAATTAATTAATCCTGAAGGGACCATTGTCTATGATAGTACGATCACCAAGTTTAAACATTATCAGAACAATCACATATATGATTTCGTTGGAGTTTTCAGTGGCACCGGAGAGTATTTATATTCAGCCACAATAAAGTTATTGAAAGAAAATAAAGTTATAGTAGAAGAAGATATACTCGATACTATATTGGTGACTAACTGACTGCTCAGTTCAGCGTAGTCTGTAGCCTATGGTTTGTGGGCGGATGACTACTTTGTAGCGGCAAGCAGTCAGTTTGGCATAGTGTGTAGCGTAGGGTTTGTGGGCGTATGACTACGTCGTACCGGTAAGCAGTCTTAGACTGTAAAAAAACAACTAATAACAACTATTAAATGAAACGACTATTAATAATATTAACCGTTCTAACCACACTTCTGGGCTGTAAGAAAGACAAGGAAGATGTTTATTCTCCACTGGCGCGAGAGTTAGCGTAGCGCTTTCGTTAAACAGTAGCAAGCATGAAACTAATATTGATTTTTCATTTTTTAATATTATCATCCTTATGCTTTGGTAAAAATAGTGACCCATCTGGCGCAAGCATGCAGCGTTGGCTTCGAGCGTGGCGTGCTTGTGCCGTTCTGTTTTACACTTACAATAATGAGTCTTAAATAAAAGTTTTATGACCAGTCTGAACTATATTTTATCCACTGGCTCCACTGGCGCGAGAGTTAGCGTAGCGCTCTCGTGTCTAATTTGAACAGCCAGTTTGCAACTGGCATTTGAAAAAAGAAAATCTTAATTATCTCATTATCTCATAGCTACATCCATGTCGTCGCGTTACAAAGTTCATCATGATTATGTGCCACATTTTATTACCTGCACGGTAGTGAGCTGGATAGATGCCTTGAGCCGGGAACATTATAAAGAGATAGTGGTGGAAAGCTTGAATTATTGCATCAGCAAGAAAGGATTGCAGCTTCATGCATGGGTTATTATGAGCAATCATCTACACATGATTTTAAGTGCTTCGGAAGGTTCAAGGATCAGTAATATAGTGCGTGACTTTAAAAAATTTACCAGCAGGAAGATTACGGATGCTATAACTACTAACATACAGGAAAGCAGAAGAGCATGGATGCTCGGCATGTTTGGTTATGCAGGGATGAACAACAAGAGTAATGATCAATACCAGTTCTGGCAACAGGATTATCATCCTATAGCTCTTGACAGAAAGGATATGTTTGAACAGCGTATGGGCTATCTTCATGACAACCCGGTGCGTGCCGGGCTTGTGTGGGAAGCAGCGCATTACAAATATAGTAGTGCTGGAGATTATTATGAGAACAGAATGGGTTTATTACCGCTGATAAAACTTTAAGCCATGGAACATGCAAGCTTTGAATGCCGGTCTGGAGACCGGAAGATAAGACAGACACGAGACACCCTTCGGAAGTCTCGCGCCAGTTGGAGAACAGTAATGTTAAATGGAGGTATACTTGATGAGGTAGTAATAAGGGGGGGAAAATTAGCTCATAATATGGCAAACAGTGTTGCATTGACTGTAACAGGTATTATATCTCCTATTATTAATCAGGCTCATGCCATTTATAAAGAAGGACTGCATGAAGGACCTGCATATTATCCTGAAAATCGGAATTATGCTGTGCCTTATAAACTAAATTCTGATTGGAAATTAGAGCCACAATCTCAAATGATGGGCGAAAGACTTTCATGGGAAGATGGTAGAGCGGTAATGAATGCGACTGTTGATGTTGTATCAATGGGAGCTCCAAGCTTCAAAATAATCACACCATATAAAGTTCTAAACAAAGTTCCTGGCAGTCTTGTTTTACCATGGATTATTAAAAAATCTGCAGTTACTGGCTTTAAATATGGTACGGGAATTAAGTAATATTTCTATGGATATGATTATTGAGTTCTTAATGTACTTTTTGCTGCAATACCCCGGTGCATTTATAAGATGGATTTTCAATGGATTTAAAAAACCGTGGAAAAAAGTACTGAATGAAGATCCATTAATTAATGCAGGGATCGGTATGCTATTTTTTGTTGGAGTCCTATTATTTTTTTTATTATAAGCATTGGTTTATGAAAAATTTTATATGCGTCAGTTGCTTTATTTTCGTATTTTTTGTTACATATAGTTGTAAAAACAAACAAATAAAGGTCAATAACTATGAAAATTTCATTGAGGATAAAAGGATATTTATGCAACAAAACATTGATTCTTCAACCTTCTTATATTCTTGTGCAATCATTGATATGAAAGCGAACATGCAAAAAGAAGCAGTAATAAATAAATATCGAAATAAGCTTCTTTATTATCATGAAAACATTAATGCGACCTTGGACTCTATTCATAAATTGTATATAAAGGGGAAGATAACAGAATCCCAGTATCAAACAGTAATACAATATATTAATTTGGATTCGGTGAGAAGTAAAGTGATGAAGCTAAAATTATTAGGAGTAGAAATTCCACTGGCGCGAGAGTTAGCGTAGCGCTTTCGTTAAACAGTAGCAAGCATGAAACTAATATTGATTTTTCATTTTTTAATATTATCATCCTTATGCTTTGGTAAAAATAGTGACCCATCTGGCGCAAGCATGCAGCGTTGGCTTCGAGCGTGGCGTGCTTGTGCCGTTCTGTTTTACACTTACAATAATGAGTCTTAAATAAAAGTTTTATGACCAGTCTGAACTATATTTTATCCACTGGCTCCACTGGCGCGAGAGTTAGCGTAGCGCTCTCGTGTCTAATTTGAACAGCCAGTTTGCAACTGGCATTTGAAAAAAGAAAATCTTAATTATCTCATTATCTCATAGCTACATCCATGTCGTCGCGTTACAAAGTTCATCATGATTATGTGCCACATTTTATTACCTGCACGGTAGTGAGCTGGATAGATGCCTTGAGCCGGGAACATTATAAAGAGATAGTGGTGGAAAGCTTGAATTATTGCATCAGCAAGAAAGGATTGCAGCTTCATGCATGGGTTATTATGAGCAATCATCTACACATGATTTTAAGTGCTTCGGAAGGTTCAAGGATCAGTAATATAGTGCGTGACTTTAAAAAATTTACCAGCAGGAAGATTACGGATGCTATAACTACTAACATACAGGAAAGCAGAAGAGCATGGATGCTCGGCATGTTTGGTTATGCAGGGATGAACAACAAGAGTAATGATCAATACCAGTTCTGGCAACAGGATTATCATCCTATAGCTCTTGACAGAAAGGATATGTTTGAACAGCGTATGGGCTATCTTCATGACAACCCGGTGCGTGCCGGGCTTGTGTGGGAAGCAGCGCATTACAAATATAGTAGTGCTGGAGATTATTATGAGAACAGAATGGGTTTATTACCGCTGATAAAACTTTAAGCCATGGAACATGCAAGCTTTGAATGCCGGTCTGGAGACCGGAAGATAAGACAGACACGAGACACCCTTCGGAAGTCTCGCGCCAGTTGGTTTTATATATCAATATAAGAATCAGGGACTTTATAGCAATTATGGTAATCCGTACAGCCAAATTAAATTTTATGAGGCAGGAATGGCAGGTTTTGGCTATACTTTTTCTCCTTATCAAAAACAATGGTGGCATTTTATTTACAAAATCGGTAGAAGGTGGTAAAACATTTTTTAGTTGCGTGGATTTTAATTTTATCGGCTGACGTTCTTGCTCAGCAAGATTCCTCATTTTGTCCCGGGGCTGTATCGCCTTATGGGCGGTTAGCACCCAGATTACGTGTTGTTCCTAACCGATATATAAACGTGAGCTTGCCCTTTTATGAACACTTTAAACTCTTTATAGGAGCTTGCATCACTGAGAGCGGAACAGTATCAAACGTAAAGTTTATAAGAGGTATTAAATATCGAGAATTTGGGGGTCTGGAAACATCTGATGCTTCAAAACTCTCTACAATCCTGAAGATTAGTGATTTTATGAAACACTTAAGTAATGCATCTTTCTATCCGGCGGGAGACTTGGAGGGGAGATATAAGGTGCCATGCGAGATCGTGCTAATTTATGAAGCAAAAACAGCGAGGAAGAAAAATGTTATTGGACTATTTTGGAATAGAAAGTTTAAGCTACTGTATCCGTAATAAATATAATCCCTCACTGGCCGCAAGCATGCAATTTAGCTTTTGCGGGAGGCGTGCTTGTGCCGTTCTATTATATTTGCTATAATGAGTCGCAAATACAGACACAAGAATAAAATGAAGAAGCAAAAACAGCCACAAGCACGCCACCTGCAAGATCAGCGCTGCATGCTTGCGCCAGTGAGGGATTAACGAGGTTGATGCATTTAAAAATGTAATAGCGCAAGCTAAGGCAACACAAAATTACTCTTACGGAATGGAACAGACACGAAATGGTACAATCTACTATGTTGAGTATAATGGAATGCGTTATCAGTTTAGGTATTTTTCAAGTGAGAATATGAAAACCATGGATGTATTTAATAATTCTGTACAAAAAAAAGCAAATTGGAAGTACAGGCTAAAATAGCGCAATATGATTATTTCGGTTAATACACCTCAATATGACAAAGTTAAAGAGTTAATATTAGTTAATATTAACCCTGACACAGAAGTTTTGGATGGTAATTTAATTGTAAATCAGGAAATATACTATGCTTTTTCGGGAATAGGAATATTTTCCGAAGGCGAGCACGTCAGCTTCTTCAACACGCTTTGTGATTTTGTTAAGGCAAAAAAACAGCAACATTTTTATGTGGCTACTTTAAACTGGTCAAATGAAATCAGAAATGACTATCCCATTTTAGCCTACAAAACCAATGATAACAGAGAGATAGCAGTGAACGAAATGAATGCGATTCTATATAAAAACAAGTGTGATGAAACATTCTTGATTTTTAATGAAGAACAAGATTGGTTTCATTATTGGAATGATACCGTTACTTATGCAATGTTTGTGTTTAAACATCTCCAAGATTGGTTTATTATTAAAGATATTTTTGGCAATGAAGTCTTATCAGAAGAAGAGGTAATGTATGAATTAAATTTTTTCCAGAAAGACTACATGTCAAAATTTAACAGGTTAATAAAACCAAGAGCGTTTTTTAGAGAAGAATGATTTACTCTATGCTGGCGCAAGCAGGAAGGAAAAAACATAGAGGCTGGCGCACGCGTCCTCGCGTGTGCCGTTTAAAACCACAGAAAAACAAACAATTCATTGCAACTTATAACAAAATGAAACACCTAAAACTTATCCTTGCTGCTTTTCTGCTGTTGTTCTGTGAAAACAATGCAGCTTATGCACAGCGCTACCCAGACTCAGACCGGGAGAGCATTTTCTTCTTCGGTATAGGCACCGGCTTGGATTACGGAGGTGTGGGATTAAAGGCTGAGGTCGTGCCTTTCCCTTATCTTGGAATATTTGCAGGCGCCGGCTTTAATTTTCAGGGGCTGGGAGTCAACGGAGGTCTTTCCTTTAAAGCATTGCCCTTCAAAAAGTTGTGTCCCACTGTTCAGGCAATGTATGGATACAATGCAGTAATTGTAGTAAAGGGAGCTGCAGGATACAACAAAACCTATTATGGTCCGAGTGTAGGAGCAGGGCTTGACTGGAAGCTGGGAAGAAATCCTAACAAGCTGTTTTTCGCGCTTTATTATCCGGTCAGAAGTGAGGAATATTACAATGATCTTGAAGATTTGAAAGACAACCCTTCAATAAATTTTGAAAACGAACCGCTGCCCATAACTTTTAGTGTCGGATTTAATTTCGGGATATAATAGGATTAAAATATAGAACCTCTTAATAGAATAAAACATAACCTTATGAAACAATTTTTATTCTTCTGCATTTTCTTAGCCCTGTCAGGCGGTGCCTTTGCTCAAGCTTACAATCCTTTCGATGTATCGTGCGGCATATTTTATACCTACGATGCCAACGGAGCACGTATTTTAAGAAAGGACGATTGTGTGGAACCGGACGTAGAGCATCCTGTAGGAGCATCCTGGAATCCGATAATCTATCCCAATCCAACCAGCGGACCTTTTACCGTAAGTTATAATGAACTTGTAGCTTCTGCCACAATGACGATCATAGCCATAAACGGAACGCACATAGCCGCGATTGAAAGCGGACAAGGGTATGAACTGCACTACGATATTTCGGATCATGTGCCGGGAACCTATATTGTATCGCTGCAAGTGGTAAGAGATGACGGCACCTCCGACAGTGAGGAATTTACACTGATAAAAAATGAGTAGAGGTAAGGGGGTATAGCCCTGAAAGGGCGTAATACATTAGCGATGGGTGTAGCCGATCGCTGATAAATGAGTAGAGGTAAGAGGGTATAGCCCTGAAAGGGCGTAATACATTAGCGATGGGTGTAGCCCATCGCGATATTAAAAATTATCAATGCAAGCCTAAAATTTGTTAAATCACCGCTCGCTCTTGGCGCGTAACGCTATTTTTCTATTTTTGTTGCCGTCTATAAAGACAACTATGTTTGCTTGCTTTGCGCAGGCTTTCATTTTGTTATATTGTCTTTAAATAACGCAAAATCCAAACTTTCTCTGAAATGAATTATCGTAAAGTCAACAACATTGTTGGTTGGATCACATTTGCCATTGCCGCTTTTGTTTACCTCACTACAATGGAGCCTACCGTCAGCTTTTGGGACTGCGGCGAGTTTATCTCCTGTGGTTATAAACTGGAAGTTGGTCACTCGCCGGGTGCGCCTTTCTTCATGTTAATTCAAAGAATGTTTGGAATGCTGGCTGGCGGCAATGTGGCTAATGTAGCGATGATGATCAACGCATGGTCGGCATTGGCAAGTGCGCTTACCATTCTTTTCCTTTTCTGGACTATTACCCACTTTGCTAAAAGGCTTATTGCTCCGGGCGATGCGACCCCCGATAGCAGACAACTGGCACTCATTATGGGAGCAGGGCTTGTTGGTGGTTTGGCTTATACGTTTTCCGATACCTTTTGGTTTTCGGCTGTGGAAGGTGAAGTTTATGCCACCTCCTCTTTCTTTACCGCCATTGTATTCTGGGCAATGCTTAAATGGGAGCACATTGCCGATCAAAAACATGCTGACCGCTGGTTGCTGTTGATATTTTACCTGATGGGTCTTTCTGTAGGTATTCACCTGCTGAATCTACTTGCTATTCCCGCTATTGCGCTTATCTATTACTACAAGCGTTATGAAACCACCAATATGGGTGCTGTTATGGCATTTGTAATAGGCTGTGTGGTGCTGGCTTTGATTCAGTTTGGTGTGATACAAGGCGTGCCCTGGCTGGCGTTTAAGTTCGATTATCTGTTTGTAAATAGTTTCGGATTGCCGTTTGATAGCGGTGCAATCTTCTTCCTGATTTTATTCTGCGGTGTACTGGTGTGGCTATTGTTTTATGCCAGAAAAAAGGGCAATTACCTAATGCACCTCAGCATGTTGTGTCTCATTTTTGTAGTGATTGGTTTTTTAAGTTATCTGGTTCCCGTATTGCGCTCGCGTGCAGATGTGCCTATTGACATGACCAATCCCGACAATGCTAACCGTTTTCTTTCTTATGTAAACCGTGAGCAGTTTGGCTCTCAGCCATTGTTGTTTGGTCCTGATTTCGACAGTCCTGTAGAAAGTGTGGAAACTAAAGGCTTTTTCTACGATCAGAGCAAAAAGAACGGAAAAGATTATTACGAAGAAGTAGGTAAAAAGCTGGAGTACAAATTTGGTAAGACTCGTTTCTTCCCGCGCATTTGGGATAATAACGATCAGAACCATGTTCGTTTTTACAGAAATTATCTGGGATTGTCGGAAGGAGAATCTCCAACATCGGCAGATAACATGAGTTACTTCCTCGGAGTGCAGATGAATTGGATGTGGTTCCGCTACTTTATGTGGAACTATGCCGGAAGGCAAAATGACTATCAGGGTCATAGTCCGGGTGAAACGAAAGCAGGTAACTGGATTTCCGGTATTGATTTCATTGACAAAATGAAAGTGGGCGACCTCGATAAGATGGCGGACGGCTACAAAAACAACAAGGCAAGAAATGAACTGTATTTCCTGCCACTGATACTCGGTATTCTTGGTTTGGTCTATCAGTTTAATAACAACAAAAAAGATGGCATCATCACCTTCATGCTGTTCTTCTTTACCGGTATTGCCATTGGTATTTATCTGAACATGCCACCGCAACAACCTCGTGAACGCGACTATGCGTTTGCAGGTTCTACTTATGCTTTTGCCATTTGGATAGGGCTTGGTGTGTTGATGGTAAATGAATGGTTTCAGAAAGCAATCAAGGGAGCAACCGGAGTGTATGCAGCTATTGCAATTTCTCTGCTGGCAGTACCCACACTTATGGCTGCGGAAAACTGGGACGATCATGACCGTTCGAAAAAGAGAATAGCATGGGCTACAGCACACAACACGCTGATGTCGGTAGCACCCAATGCAGTGTTGTTTACCTTCGGCGACAACGATACTTACCCGCTGTGGTATTTACAAGAAGTGGAAAATGTACGTCCTGATGTTCGGATCGTAAATACAAGTTTGCTGGGTATTGACTGGTACATAGATCAACTGACCTATAAGGTAAACGAGGCAGATGCTGTACCGATGATATGGAAGAAGAAGGATTATGTTGGAGACAGAAAGAACTATATCCGCTATTTCGATAATCCGCAGATTCCAAAAGACCGCTACTTCAACCTCTCAGAGATTTGCAACTTTATTATCAGCGAAGATCAGGCAAACAGACTACGCACTATGGGCGGTGATATGGAAAACTATATACCTTCTAAGAATTTTGTAGTGAATAGCCTAACGCGCGAGCAACTAATAGCCAATGGTATGTTGAACGCAGCAGATTCTACGCCGATAACAACAGAACTGAAATTCACTTTTCCTAAAGACATTGCTTATAAAGACGACATAGCAGTGTTGCAAATAGTTGCAGCAATAGCAAACGATGGTTGGAAACGTCCACTTTATTTTGGTTCGGGAATGGGTGATAATTATCAGGGAATGAACGACTATCTGAAACTTGAAGGAACTGTGTATCGTTTGGTGCCTTACAAATACGCTGTGCCAAGACAAGCCAATCCTGGCGAAATGGGATTTGTAGATGCTGATAAGAGTTATGACTTGTTTATGAAAACATACAAATGGGGTGGAGCAGAAAGAACAGATGTGTACTTCGATGAAAAGAACCGTCAGATGCTTACTGCTTATCGTATAGATGCTGCCCGTGTAGCCGATGAACTTACTGCACGCGGACGTACCAAAGAAGCGGTACAAGTGCTTGATGTAGTAACCAAGAACATCACGCCTCAGTCTTATGCTTACGATGTGCCAACCTATTATATGGTGATCTCTTACTACCGTGCAGGTGCAAAAGAAAAAGGAAGACAACTGGCGCTGGCGCTTGCTAAAAACATGGAGGACGACATAAAATACATCCTAAGTTTCGATAGTGAAGATAGGCGCACAAGCATGGCAAGAGATTTGCAAAACGATCTTACCATTATCAATATTTTAGGTTCAGTGGCCAATCAATCGGGCGACCCCACTACAGGGCAAGAGCTTACGCAAAAGTTTGAGGCACTGGCTCAGGCAGTAAGTTCGAAGATTGATATGCGTGCTTTGCAACAACAATAGCATATTCAACACAAATGAATGATCCTCCTGATAATTTTTCAGGAGGATTTTTTTTTAGAAATGATCAATTTCTATTTTAGAAAATATGCCGCAGCATTTGCAACCAAAACGTTTTTATCACTACATTTGCCTCCTTTAATGGTCGGGTGGCCGAGTGGCTAGGCAGAGCTCTGCAAAAGCTCGTACAG
>ENA-UOUJ01000110-UOUJ01000110.1-activated-sludge-metagenome-genome-assembly--contig:-NODE-110-length-72198-cov-6.774697_pt1 | contig 72198 bp, 57 predicted proteins | sample MGYA00249839_ERZ747224 | MGnify/ENA primary metagenome ERZ747224 (study PRJEB28782, sample SAMN03220277) | activated sludge metagenome | biome: wastewater; feature: sewage sludge; material...
CTACTGCCGGTGTAAGGGATAAGTGGACAGCAGGCGTTCAACCACTCAACAACAAAACCCTTCATGCCAAAGGCGCAGGCATATTAGATATCCTCCACCTCAATGCCGATCTTAACCATTATGCCGGACCGGGCGGTTGGAACGACCCCGATATGTTAGTGGTAGGTCTTTACGGCAAAAAAGGGCCTTCCGGCGACCTGGGAGGAGTGGGTTGTACCGATGTGGAATATCAGTCGCAGATGAGCCTATGGTGCCTGATGGCAGCGCCACTGATGATTACCTGCGATGTGAGGAATATGAACGAAGCCACCAAAAGAATATTAACAAACAGAGATATCATTGCAATAGACCAGGATCCTCTTGGAATTCAGGCAGAAAGAAAAATCAATAACGATACCTGGCAGGTTTTTGTAAAACCACTTGCAAATGGCGATGTGGCACTGGGTGTGTTAAACGTATCCGATAAAACACAGACCATCAATATTGATCTGGCCTCGCTGGGTATTACCGGAAAATCAAAAGCTACCGACCTGTGGAGTAAGGCAAAAATGAAGGTAAAAAACTCGATTAAGGTACAGGCAGCTTCGCACGAAACAATAGTTTACCGGCTGGCAAAATAATTAAGAAACAACAATAACAATTTCATCGAAAAAATTGATTCAAATTATTAAACTCGTCATATTTTAGACGTGTCTGTCCTCCCGTTTGCCCTGCCTGTTTATAGCTTAAAATATGCTTATTATACATTAATTTTGTAAAAAAGAATTTAGAGATTAAATGAAGAAAATTATTTTTTTCTTGCTCCTACTTGTGCTGTTTTCCTGCCACAGGCGTAATCAATTTGATAATGATACTTGCAAGAAAAAAGTATTGATTGATGAAAAAATGTTTGGTCAGAATTCGCCCGATGTATTCAATATTACGAATGGTGAAATTCAGGGCGATTGCCTGATAGTATCTATAAGGGCAAGCGGATGCAGCGGTACAAACTGGCTGGCTGATGCGGTAAGCGATGGAAGTATAGCAAAATCTTTACCGCCACAGAGGCAGCTCAGGATACTATTTACCAATCCGGAATTGTGTGAGGCACTCCCTACCCGAAAATTTCGGTTTAACCTGAGGAGCATGCAGGTGAGTGGCACAAATTCTGTTCTGCTGAACCTGCAAGGATGGGAAGAGACGTTGGTGTATAAGTATTAATCTGTAATAAGGCTGCGGCAATCGGCTTTCGGCAACGGCGATATAAGCTATAGGCTTTCGGCTATAAGCTGTAAGCGGTTGACAATCAGTAATTTGCAATCCGTAATCAATAATCTTCAAACTTTGAACCTTAAACTTTAAACTTTAAACCTTAAACCTTAAAAGGCAGCGACGATATAAGCTGTAGGCTTTAGGCTGTAGGCTTTAAGCGGTTTGAACAATTAGTAATTTAATATCCGTAATCAATAATCTGTAATCTGCAATCATAAATCATAAGTCTAAAATCTAACGTCTAACATCTAACATCTAATGTCTAATGTAACCTTCAAACCTTGAACTTTGAACTTTAAACTTTAAACTTTAAACCTTAAACCTTAAAAGGCAGCGACGATATAAGCTGTAGGCTTTAGGCTGTAAGCAATCTGCAATCATAAATCACAAATCACAAATCACAAATCTAACGTCTAATGTAATCTTCAAACCTTGAACCTTAAACTTTAAACCTTAAAAGACCACGATGATATACGCTGTAGGCTTTAGGCTTTAAGCGGTTGACAATCAGCAATTTGCTATCTGCTATCTGCTATCTGCAATCTGTAATCATAAATCATAAATCATAAGTCTAAAATCTAAAATCTAACGTCTAACATCTAATGTCTAATGTAACCTTGAACCTTGAACCTTAAACCTTAAACTTTGAACTTTAAACTTTAAAAGGCTGCGGCAATCGGCTTTCGGCAACGGCGATATAAGCTATAGGCTTTCGGCTATAAGCTGTAAGCGGTTGACAATCAGTAATTTGCAATCCGTAATCAATAATCTTCAAACTTTGAACCTTAAACTTTAAATCTTAAAAGGCAGCGACGATATAAGCTGTAGGCTTTAGGCTGTAGGCTTTAAGCGGTTTGAACAATTAGTAATTTAATATCCGTAATCAATAATCTGTAATCTGTAATCTGTAATCTGCGATCTGCAATCTGTAATCAATAATCTGTTTAATCAGCTAACTCATTAATTTTCGCAAACATTTTATCAAAACACAACCATTGGCTTAAACCGATTGGTGTTTTTCCTGATTTTACTGCATCACATTCTCTCATAAAACTGCCTGCATCAGACCAAACGGTATGCACCATCCCCTGAAACCGGTCTTTCATTACCGGTGTCGCATCTTTTCTAAAACTCACCATATCGTTTACCTGTTTTATGGCTATATCAGCATTTCGCCAGGGAGAAGTGGCTACGCGCAATCCTTTCATTGCAAAATAAATAGCCGATTTATCTGGGCGCTCATAATGCCAGTCGCAAATCATCACATCCTTTGGAATCATATCAATCGCACGATGTGTATTATTATAGCTTGCCTCCCACATACCATAACCGGTGGCACGTCCATCTAACAGCCTGTCGCCCCAAATCCACAGTTCTCTTTTATTTTGAAATAAGTGATTTCTGATTTTCCATATCTCTCCTGCATAAAGTTCGGCTTTATCGCGACCCTGACAACGAGGACATTTATCATCACCCAAATAAAAAACCTCATCCATTCCGGCATGAAATGCATTGGCCTCAAACACTTCGCAAATCTCATCTACCAGTTCAAAAACTATTTTATGCACATCAGGATGGAGCGGACAATAACTTTTGCAGTAGAGCCCGTCATCATTGGGCCACACATATTTTTCGGGCATTTTTACATGGGGCGTTTCGTCAAACTGAGGATAAACTTTCAGCAGGTTATATAAGGTTCCTGCCCATGACTGATGGCCTAAAAGATTAATTTGTGGAATAATCCTGATCTTATACTTTTTGCAGGCATTGACCAATTTTTTTATATCATGTTTTGATAAAGTAACAGTGTCTCTTAGTTCAGGATGGCTGGTGTACTGATAGTTCCAGTCCACCCTAAGAATTAAGGTATTTACATTTCGGGGAGCCAGCTCATCTCCGATAAATTTAGCAAAAGCCTCCACCTCTTTGGGGTGAGGTGCAGCAATGCACAAACCTCTGACGGGCATTATTGAGTCAATATTATTTTGTGCCATACCATAAAATGAAGACACAAGGTAAGCAACAATTAAAAAAGAGAAGTACAATTTCTTTTTCATAATGACAATTTATTGGTTTGAAAATATGACAAGCCTGTAATCAGTAATTTTTATGTTTCTGATAACCCAAAGCTACATCATAATTTATCAAAGGAACTACCGCTTATGTAAAAGAAAATATTAATGCAGATAAATAAAATTAGCAAAGATTTTACAATTCTCAGATTTGAAAAAATATTATGAATATATCAATTTTAAGAATTCTTCCTCCGAAATGATTTTTACGGTTCCTAATTTCTTTGCCTTTTCGAGTTTGCTGCCGGCATCTTCACCAACCACAAGGTAATTCAGTTTGGCGCTTACGCCACTCAGTATTTTCGCTCCCTGTGCTTCTGCCATTGCTTCGGCATCACTGCGCTTGAGCGTGGGCAATGTACCTGTAAACAAAAAGGTTTGTCCCAGCAGGCTGCCGTCGGCTTTTTTACTGCTGTTGAGGTTTTGCATTTGCAATCCAAGTTCTTCCAATTCTTCAAGCATCTGAATATTCGATTCATTATGAAAAAAATGGTAAATGCTGCCTGCTACAATGGGGCCAATATCATCTAAAGTTTGCAGTTGTTCTATTGTAAATTCTTTCAATTCAAAAAGATGATTTATTTTTTGAGCCAGCGCTTTTGCAGTTGTTTCGCCTACATGCCGTATTCCCAGCCCAAAAATCAGGCGGTGCAGCGGCTGTTGTTTGCTTTGCTCTATTGCCTGCCTCAGATTATCAATTGATTTTTTGCCAAAACCCTCCAATAAGGCAATTTTATTAAAATCCAGTTTGTAAATACCCGGAATATCCGCTAACCAACCCTGTTCATAAAACTTACGCACATTTGCTTCTCCAAACCCTCTGATGTCCATTGCATCCTTGGATGCAAAATGAATCATCCGCTCCACTACCTGTGCCGGACATTCAATATTGACACAGCGCCAGACCGCTTCTCCGTCTTCTTTAAACAATTCATTGTGACACACAGGGCATTTTTGAGGAAAAACAATTTCCCTTTCGTCTCCCGTTCTCAACTCTGCCAATGATTTTACAATATAAGGAATCACATCACCGGCTCGCTCAACCAAAACAGTGTCGCCTATTTTCAAATCCTTTTCTTTAATGATATCTTCATTGAATAAAGAGATAGAACTTACCGTTACGCCACCTATGTAAACGGGTTCAATTTTTGCCACCGGCGTTATGGAGCCTGTGCGCCCCACCTGAAACTCAACGTTTAATAATTTGCTGGTCGCCTGCCGCGCTTTGAACTTGAAAGCGATTGCCCACCTTGGATGATGGCTGGTCATACCCAGCTCTTCCTGTAGCGCAATATCATTTACCTTTATCACCATGCCGTCTATTTCATAAGGGAGGTTATCGCGTTTTTCTTCAAACTCGTTGCAATAGGCTATAACATTTTCTATTTGGTTAAAAATCTTTTTTTCTTTTTGAGGGCTTCGAAAACCCAGTTCCCACAATAGTTTCAGTGCACCTTCATGTGTTTTTAGTGCAACAGGTGTTTCGCTGCCGGGCAATAAAGAGTAATAACTGATATGATACACAAAGGCCTCCAGATTCCTTCTCCTCAGTTCGGCAGCATCTTTGATGCGAAGAGTGCCACTGGCGGCATTTCGTGGATTGGCTAACGGAGCCTGCCCCTTTTCAACCAGTTCTTCATTATACTTTTTGAAATTGTTTTTGTTAATCAATACCTCTCCTCTGATTTCTATTTGCTGTATTCCATATTTGCTAAATGCAGCAGAGAGTGGCACGGTTCTGATTTGTTTTATATTACTTGTAATGTCATCACCCTCAATGCCGTTGCCTCTTGTGGCGCCGCGAACCAAAAAATCATTTTCATATATCAGCGAAATACTTCCGCCGTCAAACTTGGGTTCCACGCAATAAGTAATCTGTTGCAAACCCGTCGCCTGTTTTGCTTTTCTGTCAAAATCCTTAAGGTCATCGCTGTTATAAGAATTGTCTAAAGACAGCATAGGTACCAGATGCTGAACAGTAACAAAATTTCCGGTAATATTTTTACCAACCCTTTGGGTGGGCGAATCTTGTGGGATATGCTCCGGATATGCGTTTTCAGTTCGCTCAAGCAGTTTGTATAGACTGTCATACTGGGTGTCCGCAATCAAGGGGTCATCCAAAATATAATATCGGTATTCGTGAAAACGAAGTATTTTTCGAAGAGTTTCGGTTTCCTGTACAGACTGTAAGACTGTGTCTTCTCTTTTCAGAAACTCCTGAGTTGCTTTCTGCCACTGTATGGTTTGATCTTTTGAATACATCCGGCAATAAAAATATTTAAAATGTATGAAATTGAGCGAGAAAGATTATCGAGCGTTATTTTTTGGGTAATAATTATCTTTTCTATGGCAAATAATTCTTAATTGTTGTTTAAGTTTGTAAAATGCTGAATTTTATAAAAATTCCTAAAACTATTCGTTGGGCAATAAATTTATTTGTGATTTTATTGCTTTTTTTCAGCATTTTCAGGATGATAACGTTTTTTGCTTTCAGACCGCCCGATTTTTCAATCGGAGATGTCTGGCCTTCATTAGCAATGGGGCTGCAATACGATTTGAAATGGGTTTCGATTATCGTTTTGCCGGTAGTATTGCTGAGTATTTATGCAAAATTCTCTCCTTTTTATTCTGATACTAACAGGCGTTTATGGACAATGTATTTTGCCATCATTTTCTTTATTATTTTTTTCTTTTTCATTGCCGATTTAGTGAGTTTTTCTTATAACCGTACTCGCCTTGATGCCGGCGCAATGAACTTTGTGGAGGACCCGGGTATTTCTTTAAATATGATTTGGCAAACCTATCCGCTTGTTTGGATTGTTTTGGGCTTGATGGTGGCTATTTTACTTTTCAGATGGCTGTTAAACAAGAGCCACTGGCAGGTGATGAATATAAACGATGGCAAAGCAAATGCACACCGTAAAATACCATTTATTGTTTCAACCATTATTCTCCTCATTTTTATTTATGGCAAAATGGATGCGAAACCGCTAAGATGGAAAGATTCGTTTGCGCTTAAAGATAGCTTCAAATCTTATCTGGCTTTGAACCCCCTGCAAAATTTTTTCTCTACCATGCGGTTGCGTGAGCCTGTATTTAACGAAAGTGAAGCCAGAAAGGCGTTTCCGAAAATGGCTGCGTTTCTGCAACTGCCTCAAAAATCACAATTCAGCTTTTCAAGAACTATTGAGCCGCGTAGCGGAGCATTAGAGAGCAAACCAAATATCGTATTGGTGATGTGCGAATCTTTCAGTATGTACAAAAGCACCATGAGCGGCAACCCGTTAAATACCACTCCCTATTTTGATTCGCTATGTAAACAGGGCATATTTTTTGAGCGTTGCTTTTCGCCTCACTTTTCTACTGCACGCGGGTTGTTTGCCATCATTACCGGCATTCCAGATGTGCAATTGTTTAAATTTTCAACACGCAATCCTGCTGCCATCAATCAAAAAACAATTATCAATGAATTTGACGGCTATTCCAAACACTATTTTCTGGGTGGCGACCCTGAGTTTAATAATTTTGAAGGACTTCTTACCAATATTAATGACCTTCAGGTTCATACCGAAAAGGATTTTAAATCGCCTAAAGTAAATGTGTGGGGTATTAGTGATAGAGCACTTTTCGCCGAAGCCAACGAGTTATTAAAAAAAGAAAAAAATCCATTTTTTGCAATCATTCAAACATCAGACAATCACCGGCCTTATACTATTTTTGAAACAGATAAGAACTTTGAACAAAAATTTGTTTCAAATGAAGAACTGATAAAGTATGGCTTTGGCTCTTTAGAGGAATATAACACCTTCCGTTACTCAGACTATTGTTTCAGAAACTTCATTGAGGCCGCCAAAAAGGAATCGTATTTTCAAAACACAATTTTTGTTTTCATTGGCGATCATGGAGTGGCAGGTAATGCCACTGCGGTATATCCTCCCGCATGGACAAACCAGCGTTTATCTGATGAGCACGTACCGCTCCTTTTTTATGCTCCTGCCTTGCTCACCCCCAGGTGGAGAAAAGAGGTGGTGTCGCAGATAGATGTATTGCCTACCATTGCAGGCTTGTTGCAAATGAGCTATACCAACAATACGCTTGGGCGTGATTTACTGGATCCAAAGAAGAAAACAGATGCGGCTTTTATCACCAACACTGCCGGGAAAATAGGTGTAGTAACTAATGATTTTTATTATATAAAAAGCCTGGAATTTGTGGATGAAGAATTAGTGCCTGTAAAATATGATTTGGCTGAATACTCGTCGCGCCAAACAGATTCTATACAGAAAGAAATGTCAGTATTTGCGGATGCTTATTTTCAAACAGCAAGATATTTATTGATGAATAATAAACAATAACCTAATTTGGCGATAGCATTAAAACAAAATGAATCTTCCAATTATTGGTTATGAGGTTTTCAATTCCATAAAATACTAAAGCGCTGAAAGATCAGGCACATAAACATTATTTTGTACTCATTTAACCATCTCAATTATGAATAAATCTTTTTTAATTCTCTCAATATTTTGCATGATGATAGCAAACAAAAATACTGTGGCACAACAAAAAACAACCTGGCCCGCCACAGTTCCTCCCATTGCCGAAAAGAAAGAACATGTACGCGACATTCATGGAGATAAGGTAAGCGACCCTTATTACTGGATGATTGACTATTTCAAAAAAGGGCCCGACAGCAACACGGTGGTAAAGTATCTTGAGGATGAAAACGCATATCTGAAAACGATGATGAAAAGCACCGAAGCCTTGCAGAATAAGCTTTTCAAAGAAATGAAAGGCCGCATTAAGGAAAAGGACGAATCGGTGCCTGTATTTAAAAAAGGCTATTACTACTATACCAGAACCGAAGAAGGCAAGCAATATTATAAATTCTGTCGCAAAAAAGGTAGTCTGTCAGCGCCCGAAGAAGTACTGTTAGATGTAGATGAAATGGCAAAAGGTCATGCCTATTTCTCTGCGAGTGGATTCAATATCAGCCCCGATAATAACTTGCTTGTGTTTGGCGAAGATACGGTATCCCGACGCCAATATAACATGAAGGTTAAGGATTTGAAAACAGGTAAAATATTTGATCAGGGTATTAAAAACACCTCCTCCAATTACGTGTGGGCAAATGATAATCGAACTATTTTTTATACCGCCAACAATCCTAATACACTATTATCAGAAAAAATCAAAAGACATATATTGAATAGTACGCCAGATAAAGATGTGGTGGTGTATGAAGAAAAAGACAACACAAACTATATTGCAGTAACCAAAACAAGAGCTGATAATTTTCTTCTCATTGTATCAGAAGCCACCATGTCAAGCGAAGTAAGGTATCTGGATGCTAACCGCCCGGCAGATAAATTTAAAGTGTTTCAACCGCGCATGAAAGATGTGCTGTATGAGGTGGACGCTGATGATAATGCATTTTTTATCACCACCAATAAAGAGGCTTTGAACTTCAAACTGATGAAAACCTCTTTGACAAAAACAGGAGTTGAGAACTGGAAAGAACTTATTCCACATCGAAATAATGTTTTATTGCAAAATGTGATTTTGTATAAAGATTATATAGTTTTGTCGGAGAAAAAAGACGCTTTAGATCAAATTAGAATTATCAATAAAAGGACAGGAAAGGATGATTACCTGCCTTTTGATGAGCCGGTGTACACTGCATTGCCCACATCGGCTAATGAATATAAATCCCAGGTATTGCGGTTTAATTTTACTTCGCTTACCACACCTTCATCAGTTTATGATTATAATCTGATAACAGGAAAAAGGGTACTTAAAAAACAACAACCGGTTTTGGGTGGCTACAATCCAAAAAATTATCAGTCGGAGCGGGTGTGGGTAACTGCGTCAGATGGAGCCAAAGTGCCCATGGATTTGGTTTATAAAAAGGGGTTTGAAAAGAATGGTAAACAACCGGTGTTTTTGTATGCTTACGGCTCTTATGGAAACTCCATGAATCCTGGTTTTAGCAGTAATCGTATCAGCCTGCTCGACAGGGGCTTTGTGTATGCGCTGGCTCATATACGTGGCGGGCAGGAAATGGGGCGGGCATGGTACGAAGACGGTAAAATGATGAGGAAGAAAAACACTTTCACTGATTTTATTGATTGTGGCAAATATCTGGTGGCCAATAAATATACCACTCCGCAACACCTGTATGCCAATGGAGGCAGCGCCGGAGGCCTGCTGATGGGCGCTGTAGCTAATATGGCTCCGGATTTGTTTCATGGTATTATTGCCGATGTGCCGTTTGTGGATGTGGTGAACACCATGCTCGATCCAACTATTCCACTCACTACTAATGAATATGACGAGTGGGGAAATCCTGAAAATAAAGACGCCTATTTTTATATGAAAAGTTATTCGCCTTATGAAAATGTGGAGAAGAAAAACTATCCTAACCTGCTGGTAACTACCGGCTTGCACGACAGCCAGGTGCAATATTTTGAACCTGCAAAGTGGGTTGCCAAATTACGTGATTTGAAAACCGACAAAAATATAGTGTTGCTGCATACCAATATGGATTTTGGACATGGCGGCGCCTCGGGTCGTTTTGACTATCTGAAGGATGTGGCGCTGATGTATGCATTTGTACTCAAGCTGGAAGGGAGTCGAGAGAATTGATAAGGATGAATTAAAGGTGACTCTATTCTTATTCGGAATTTTTATTTGAAAATCTAAAATTGAACTAATCTTTTATTTCAACAAATTCTCTAATGCCTGATGAATTATTTCGAACTCAAAAGACTCCACTACTTTTTCCATCATGTTTTTTATTTCACTGTTGCACAAGTTATGGATACTGCCCTGATGCGGATTAGCCAACGTTTCTTCCTGCGTTGGCGGCGTATAACTGCCATCATCCACCGCTTTGCCTACTTTGATATAAGCATCCCTGAAAGGCATCCCCTGCATTACATATTGATTAACCAAGTCAACGGTAAACAGGTATTTATATTTTTCATCTTTTAATAAATTGGGTTTTATTTCAATATTGCTCAACATCAGTCCTGCCATTTCAATACAATTTTTTATTGTTTTAAAAGCCGGAAACAGATGCTCCTTCAGCAATTGCAAATCCCTATGATATCCCGAAGGCAGGTTGGTGGTCATCATCATGATTTCGTTGGGCAATGCTTTGATGCGGTTGCAATGGGAACGGATAAGTTCAAAAACATCCGGGTTTTTTTTGTGGGGCATGATGCTGCTGCCTGTTGTCAACTCCGGCGGAAATGAAACAAAACCGAAATTCTGATTCAGATACAAACATATATCCATACTAAGCCGGGCAAGCGTGTCTGCGATATTTGCCAAAGCCTGCGCCACCACTCTTTCGGCTTTGCCCCGCCCCATCTGTGCATAAACCACATTGTAATTAAGTGATGCAAAACCGAGCAAATCGGTTGTCATCTGTCTGTTGATGGGAAATGAAGAACCATAGCCTGCAGCAGAACCCAGAGGATTTTTATTCACCACCTCAAAGGCGCTTCTGAGCGTTATCAAATCGTCAACTAAGCTTTCGGCATAAGCACCAAACCACAGGCCAAATGAAGAAGGCATGGCCAATTGCAAGTGTGTATAACCCGGAAGCAAATAGGTTTTGTATTTTTCGCTCTGGGTTTGCAGGAGTTCGAAAAATGGAACAACAGTATTTACTATTGTTTCAATTTCACTTCTTAAAAAAAGCTTCAGATCCACTAATACCTGATCGTTACGACTTCGTGCACTATGAATTTTTTTGCCTATATCGCCTAAGTTTTGTGTGAGTAGTAATTCCACTTGAGAGTGAATGTCTTCCACATCCGGTTGCAAACTGAAAGCTGATTGCTGAATATCCTTATAAATTTCTTTAAGCGCTGATTGTAGTTTTACTAATTCATCATGTGAAAGTAAACCCACTGATTCTAACATTTGAATATGCGCCAGTGATCCCAGCACATCAAAGGGTGCCAGATACATATCCATTTCACGGTCGTTGCCTACAGTAAAGGTTTCTATTTCCTTTAGTGAATCGGTATTTTTTTGCCAGAGCTTCATAATGTGTACAAATGTTTTGGATTTGTCAAACTGTTTATTAAATGATTTATTTTACAAAACTACCTTTTTAAGGATTTCAATGTAGTCATTAATGCCTTCTTCAATTTCTTTCAAATAAATAAATTCATCAGGTGAATGGCTTCTTGCGCTATCGCCGGGACCCATTTTTAGCCCGGGGAAAGGCATTAACGCCTTGTCGGAAGTGGTGGGAGAACCATAGTAGGTTTTGCCTATTTCAATTCCCGCCTTTACAATAGGGTGGTCTATCGGAATGGAGGTAGATCGTAACCTTGTAGAACGCTCCTGAACTTCTGAATGTACATTAGCTTTGATAATATTAAGCACTTCCTGAAAAGTATAAAGTTCATTCACTCTGATGTCCACTACAAATTTGCAAAGAGCAGGTATTACATTATGTGCTTTATTTTCAGTTTCAATAACCGTAACGGTCATTTTATTTTCGCCCAATAGTTCCGAAACCCGATCAAACCGATAGTTATGAAACCATTCTATGTCCTTAATAGCTATTTCTATTGCGTTGATTCCTTCATTTCGGGCCGCATGGCCGGCTTGTCCCTGGCTTGTGCAATCCAGAACCAATAATCCTCTTTCGGCAACAGCCATTTGTTTTAAGGTAGGTTCGCCCACTATGGCGAATCCGATTTGTGGCAATTGGTCCACTACCGCTTCAATACCATTAATTCCCGAGATTTCTTCTTCGGCGCTGGCTACCAGCATGATATTATATTGTAGGTTCTCCTGATTATAAAAATATATAAATGCTGCTATTAAAGACACTAAGCAACCTCCTGCATCATTGCTCCCTAACCCGTACAGCTTCCCTTCTTTTTCTATAGGCTCAAAAGGATTCAATGTGTAATTTGGATTGGGTCTTACGGTATCATGATGTGAGTTTAAGAGAATTGTAGGTTTAGCTTTGTTAAAAAATTTATTTTGACTGATGATATTGTTGCCATGTCTTTCACAAGGAATATTATAATCATTAAGGTAATTAATAATAATTTCCGCAGTTTTATCTTCCTCTCTGCTAAAACTGGGAGTTTCAATCAATTTTTTTAAGAGGCTAATTGCTTCAGTATAAAGTTTTTCTGTCATTCTTTTTGATTGACGTTGGTTTAATAAATTAATGTTCCTTCGTTATCCTCAGTAGTATTTTTTATTAAATCATCTGCATGGCCAATGATTACCTGCTTTACGCCTGCTTCAATTGCAGCAAAGGCATTATCGATTTTCGGCAAAATGCCTTCAAATAATTTTTTCTCATTGATCAATTGTTTATATTTTTCGCGATTGATTTTTTTGATGACCGAATTTTCGTCTTCCACATTTTCAAGAACGCCCCTTTTTTCAAAACAATAAATCAGTCTTACATCGTAAAATGCTGATAAAGCCACTGCTAATGACGAGGCAATGGTATCTGCGTTGGTGTTTAAAATATGCCCAAGCCCATCATGGGTAAGCGGAGCAAACACAGGGGCGAAACCCGCATCGAGCAAGTGTTTTGCATTTTGAACATTCAGTTTGTCGGTTTTGATGTCGCCTACCCATCCAAAATCTACTTCCTTTATTTCATCAGCAACAGAGAGTGTAACCAACGGGCGTTTGGTAGCAGGAATAATGTTTGCATCAGCGCCGGTTAGGCCTATGGCATTGCACTGTAATGATTGCAATCCGGCTACTATCTTTTTGTTTACCAATCCGCCATATACCATCGTAACTAAGTCAATCGTTTCATCATCCGTAATTCTACGACCATTGACATATTTAGATTCGATGCCTAATTTGTCTCCTATTTTTGTTGCAATCTTTCCACCGCCATGTACCAGCATACATTTACCTTTCACCACAGCAAAGTCGGCGAGAAATGTGTTTAATGCTTCCGTATTGTCTATTATATTGCCTCCTATTTTTATTACAAATAATGATTCCATTAGAGGTTTTTAAGATTTTAATATTTCGCTCAATACTGCCTGTGCTGCCCACACTCTGTTGCCTGCTTCCTGAGTTACTAAGCTATGCCTGCTGTCCAGAATTTCATCACTCAATTCCACATTTCTTCTTACAGGCAGGCAGTGCATTACCTTTGCATTATTAGTTTGCTTCAGTTTGTCGAGTGTGAGCATCCATTCGGGGTCGTTGCAGTATATTTTTCCGTAATCGGTATAGGTGCTCCAGTTTTTTACATATACATAATCAGCGCCTTCCAATGCTTTATTTTGATCATGTTCTATCACAGCGCCGTTGGTGAATTTTGTATCTAATTCGTAATCCTCCGGGTGGGTAATTACAAAATCTGCTTCGCCCCATTGATTTGTCCATTGCGAAAAACTATTGGCCACGCATTGTGGAAGGGCTTTTACATGAGGCGCCCAGGTAAGCACTACTTTGGGTTTGCGCTTTTCTTTGAAAGTTTCTTGAATAGTAATAATATCTGTCAGACTTTGCAACGGATGCAGCGTTGCGCTCTCCAAACTCACGATAGGAATTCCTGCATATTTAATAAACTGATTAATATACAACTCGCTGTAATCATCTTCTTTATTTGCCAGCGATGGAAAAGTGCGTATTGCCAGCACGTCAAAGTATTTTCCAAAAATTGGCGCTGCATCTTTTACATGTTCCGATTTGGAACCACTCATAATCGCTTCTTCCTCAAACTCCAGTTGCCAGCCTTCGCTACCAACGTTGAAGATAATTGGCTCCATTCCCAGATTACGTGCAGCCACTTGAGTACTCAATCGGGTTCGCATGCTGGGATTCAAAAACAGGCAGCCGATTCTTTTGCCGTCGCCCAGTATCTTATCTTTCAAAGGATTTGCTTTGTATTCCAGCGCTATATTAACCAAGCCATTAATATCGGTAACATCTTCTGCGCTTACGAAGTTCTTGTTTTTTAATAAGGACATTTTTTTAATCTTAGAGAATGAATATTGGGTTTAATTTTTTAAATGTTCTATTTCTAATTTTATGGCTTTCAAAAATTTGTCAGCATCTGATTTTTGCAAAGCTAATGATGGCAATACACGGATGACATTTGGATTTGCCATGCCCGTAAAAATCTTTTGATTGTTGAGAAGATTTTTTCTCAGCGTACCTATCTCCTCCGGCACGTCAAAACCAATCATTAAACCTCTGCCACGAATGTTTTTCAGAGGTTCTGTTTTTTTCAATTCTTCCATCAGATAGTTTCCCATTTTTGTGGCGTTGTCCATCAGGTTTTCTTCTTCCATTACTTCCAGCACAGCCAGCGCTGCCGCACAAGCCAGATGATTGCCACCAAAAGTAGTACCTAATTGAAAATGTTTGGGTTTGATATGTGGAGCAATTATGATACCGGCCACCGGAAATCCGTTGCCCATGCCTTTGGCCATCGAATAGATGTCTGCATTAACATCTGCGTAATCATGACTGAAAAATCTTCCTGTTCTGCCATAGCCACATTGCACGCTATCGGCGATGAACACTGCGCCGTGCTTATCGCAAAGCCGCCTTATCAGTTGCATAAATTCGGTGGTAGCCACATTGATACCGCACACTCCCTGAATACCTTCGATGATCACTGATGAAACTTCATGGCCGTGCTGGTCAAAATATTGTTGCAAAGCCGCTTCATCATTAAACGGAAGGAATACCACATTATCGGTTTCGTTTACGGGTGCAATATAATTTCTATTGTCGGTGGCCGAAACTGCCAATGAGGTTCTTCCGTGAAATGCTTTGCCGAAAGCAATGATTTTTTTTCTGCCGTTATAAAAAGATGCCAGTTTCAAAGCATTTTCATTTGCTTCAGCGCCTGAGTTGCACAAAAACAACTGATAATCTTCTTTACCTGAAATTTTTCCAAGTTTTTCAGCCAACTCTTTCTGTAGTGGAATAATAATTGAGTTAGAATAAAAAGCAATTTTTTTCAATTGTTCTTCAATACGCTGCACCCAATGTGGGTGTGTATGTCCAATACTGATTACGGCGTGGCCGCCGTACATATCCAGATAAGGTTGATCATTTTCGTCCCAAACTGTGGAGCCGACGGCTCTTACGATGGTAACATTATTAAGAGGGTAAACGTCGAATAAATTCATCTTTTTAATAATTATTTTCTAAACAAAAAACACTGAGCCTGTCTTTAAAGACAAGCCCAGAGGCTTTAAAAATACTTAAAAAATTGCGAATCCGAATAAAAAATATTCCTTTTTCGGGTATTCAATGGTGTTTATTTCTGTATTAAATCAAATGCAACAAGCAGCATAAAAGAAAAGGGAATGTTCCAACAGACTTGAACTCGACTATTTTTATGAATATTTTCATTGTATTATGAAAAAGTAGTTTGAAGGATTTTTCACAAAAAGAATTCTTTATTGGTTAAACAACTAAAGGATTTGATGATTCACTTTTAATAAATTAAGCAAAACGTTACAATTTTGATAAGTAGAAAAATTAGGCAGCCCAATCCGTTTCATCGTTCCTTTACCAAATTGTTTGAGAAAAATTGATTTCAAATTATCTAAGAATATTGAGGTTGCAGTATTCAAAGCTTTGATTTTTTTTAATTTCGATCTGCAAACCTTTTATCAATAAATTCCCATTCCTTCAAATGGGTTCGGACATGCTCTTTTTTCATTATTTCTTCAAATTTTACTGCCAGATCAGGATACCGGGCAGCCACATCATTTTTTTCGGCCACATCATTTTTGAGATGATATATTTCCCATGGGGCATTTCTGTCTTTTTTCATATTGCTTTTTACCCCTTTCCAGTCTCCCATGCGAATAGCAACCTGCCCACCCTTTTCGGGAAACTCAAAGTATAAGTAATCGTGTTTTTTCTGTTGATTTGTGTGGGATAATAAAGTGGGCAAAAAAGATATGCCGTCAGTAGGAGGCGTTTTTGAGTGAATCAAATCGGCAAGTGTAGCCATCAAATCGTATTGAACTGAGATAAGGTCCGAAACCTGACCCGCTTTTATTTTCTCTGGCCATTTAGCAATAAAGGGGATACGGATGCCGCCTTCATAAAGATCCTGTTTAAACCCTCGTAAACCGGCAGTAAGATTAAAAAAGCCTGGCTCCACACCACCTGTTCTAAAGGTAGCGCCATTATCACTGCTAAACATAATGATTGTATTCTTATCCAGCTTCAATTCCTTCAGTAGCGCCACTATGCGTCCTACCTGTTTATCCATATAGGTGATCATAGCAGCATAAGTAGAAAGTGGATATTTATTAGGCGCATAGCCTCTTTCGCCAAAGTATGGTTCTTCGTCAAACTGCCCAATGTATTCTTTTATGGCTTCGTCGGGAGCTTGCAGCGATACATGAGGCCCTGTATAAGGAAGGTATAAAAAGAATGGCCGGTTTTGATTCTTTTTTATAAAAGCCAATGTCTTCTCCGCCATTTTTGTAATGGAGTAATCTTTTCCTTTAAAATTTTCGAAAGCGCTATCAGAAGAATTTGCAGGTATTGCTCGATGTACCATGAAAGGTTTATTTTGAAGTGTATCCCATTTTCCATTTTCCCACAAATGGGTCGGATAAAAATTATGTGCCTGCTTTTGGCAATAATAACCATAAAAATAATCGAACCCCTGCTTATTGGGATCTCCGGTATTGTCGTTCATACCCAACCCCCATTTACCAATGGCCCCTGTAACATATCCGGCTTGTTTCATCATTTTTGCAATGGTAAAAGTGCCTTCAGGTAATGGCATTTGTCCACCTTCATTCCAGTCTTCAAATCCGCCTAATTCATAGTTGCCGCGAATATACGAGTGGCCGCTATGCTTGCCCGTCATCAACATACACCTTGCCGGGGCACACACAGGAGTACCGGTATAATGTTGGGTAAACCGGATTCCTTCTGCCGCCATCTTATCCAAATTTGGCGTTTTGATTTTTTGCTGTCCATAACACCCCAGTTCGCCATAGCCCATATCATCAGCGTAAATGTAAATGATATTGGGGCGGTTGTCTTTTTTGCCAGAATTGTTTTTTTGGGCAAAAAGACTCATGGAAATTATCAATGGGAGTAACAGAATCAGTGGTTTCATAAAACATCTTTTTATTTTGGCACAAAAATTCAATTTGCACTGTCAAAATTAATGATAAAAGGAGGTTTATTTGCATTTTAACACGCAGATTCAAGTGTATTGCTACAATATTACTTAGCCTTAAGATCCCTTGAGAATATCAGGTATGGTTTCTATGCTAATGAATCATCATTTAAAAGATATGTTTAAATAATAATTGTACTAATTGAATGAGGTAAAGAATTAACCGATACTGCTTGCCCCTGTATCCATAAAACATACTGAAAGTGCTGTAATCCTTTATTCATAACCACCACCACCACTTTCCCGTCACTATTCATAAAACCTGTGGCTAAAAGGTCGGTTCGATTGGTAGAAACGGCGATGCGTTTAGCTTCAGGCTTAATGAACTTTGAAAAATGACCGATATAATAATAGGCATTTGTATAAATGAGCTCGCCGGTTTTGGTATTGCCATGAACCGGGGCAAAACATAAATTACCCACATGATTAGGCCCTCCGGTTTCATCGAGCAGCACATTCCAGTCCGTCCAGGCCACGGTGCCAGCATTAAAATCGTTGATCAAACTCATGCCATAGCGCTCGCCCAGAGTCCAGTTGTTTACGCTATCCATTGAAAATTTTTCTTTGCAACCTTCTGTAAAAATTAGATTTTTTTCGGGAAAAGCTTCCGCAGTTCTCTTCAGGTTTTCAAACATCATGCTACTGCCCGTCCAGGTTTCGTACCAGTGAAAACCAATTCCCCAAACATATTTTGCCACTTCCGGGTCTTTGAGCGTAGTACTGGCTCTTTGAAAAATAAGATCGCGGTTATGATCCCAGATGATTAGTTTTTTTTCTGACATTCCATCTTTTTTCAAAGTGGGTCCCAATGCCGATTTTATGAAATCAGCTTCTTCCTCTGCAGTATAAATGCAGCTTTCCCAGCGTTGGGTGGCCATAGGTTCGTTTTGCACACTCAATCCCCATACAGGAATACCTTCCTGCTCTAATGCCTGAATGTATTTCACATAATAATCTGCCCAGGGCTGGTAGAATTCTTTTTTCAGTTTACCGCCTTGCAACATATTGTTATTATCCTTCATCCATGCCGGAGGGCTCCAGGGGCTGATGTACATTGTTAATTTTCCACCGGCTGTTTTTATGGCTTCCTTAATAAAAGGTATTTTAAACTGCTTATCATGAGCGATATTGAAGGTTTTTAAAGCCACATCATTATCCTCAACATAAGTATAACTGCCACTCGAGAAATCGCAACTGTTCATATTGGTTCTTCCAAGGGTATATCCAATTCCACTGCCGGCATCATACAATGATTTTAAAAATGTATCCTGTTTGTCTTTGGGTAATTTGTAAAATGTTTCAGCGGCGGCATCTGTTAATGCGCCACCAATGCCTATAAAAGTCTGGTATGTTTTTGAAGGATCTACAAATACACACACCTGAGTCTCTATTGGCTGACCAAAATCAGTAAATTGCAATGAGCTGTCGGTTTTGCTAATTCGGTAATTGGCAGTATCGGCAGTAGTATAAACCGTTGCAGATTTTCCATCCAAAGAATAAATACCTGCATCAGAATTTTTTGAGTTTTCTTTTTCTGCAGCAGATTGGCCATTATTGCCCATTTGCGAGCAACTCCATAATGTGGCTAAGGATAAAAAGTATAATATTTTTTTCATACCTGATTAATTAATTTATTTGTTCCATGTTATTTTCTGAATTTTTACATCTCTTGAGTTGGCGCCAATCATAATATCAAATTCGCCAGACTCCCAGTCATATTTCAAATCGCTATTATAAAATTTCAGGTCATTTGTAGTGATGTTGAACGTAGCCGTTTTGGTTTCTCCGGATTTTATCCAAATCTTTTGAAAGCCTTTCAATTCTTTTACCGGACGTGTTACGCTGCCTACTTTATCTCTGATGTAAAGTTGCACCACTTCTGCGCCATCATATTTTCCCTTATTCGTTATGGAGATAGTTGCTTTTAAAGTTTGATTACCTTTTAAAGTGGTTTGGCTCAAATTCAAATTTCCATATTCAAAGGCTGAATAACCTAAACCATACCCAAAAGGATAAAGCGGGTCGTTGGAAACATCCAGATAATTGCTTCTGAATTTGGAAAACCATTTACCTTCTTCCAATGGTCGCCCTGTATTTTTGTGAGCATAATAAATAGGTATCTGACCTATGTTTTGAGGAAAAGTCATGGTGATTTTCCCTGATGGATTCACGTCTCCAAAAACGACATCTGCAATAGCATTGCCGGCTTCGCTACCGGCAAACCATACGTTCAGAATGGCCGGAACGTTTTTATCTTCCCATGTAAGGGTAAGCGGCCTTCCGGTAAAAAGAAGCAGAACAACAGGTTTTCCTGTTTTGAGCAATTCTTTTAATAATTGTTGCTGCACCATCGGAATTCCGATATGGGAACGGCTGCTGGCTTCGCCGCTCATTTCGGCGCTTTCGCCAAGCGCAGCAATAATAACGTCAGATTGTTCGGCGATTTTAACAGCCTCTTGTCTGATTTCTGCTGCAGGACGCGGGTCGCGGTTTAATGACTTGCCAAACATGGTGGCGTTTTCTTCAAGCGTTGCATTTTCGGTAAGATTGGAACCTTTAGCATATAAAACTTCTGCCTTGTTGCCCACAGCTTCTTTTAGCCCTGCTAATACTGATACTGACCGGTTTTGCACAGTGGCCACACTCCATGTGCCCGCCATATTGTTGGCAGCATCAGCCAATGGCCCGATCAAGGCAATCTTTCCTGCTTTTTTTATGGGTAGCACATTCCCTTTATTTTTTAACAACACAAAGCTCTGAGCGGCTATTTGCCGTGCTATTTGCCGATGTTCGCTTGTATATATTTCTGTTTTTGCTCTTTGGGCATCCAAAAATTTATACGGGTCTTCAAAAAGGCCTAACTTGTATTTTGCTTCCAGCACCCGGCGACAAGCCAGATCGATTTCTGCCTGGGTTACTTTTTTTTCAGAAAGCGATTTTTTCAATGTCTTTAAGAATCCTTCGCCAACCATGTCCATGTCTATCCCGGCTTTTAAAGCCAATGCCGATACGGTTTGCAGGTCGCCCATACCGTGATCAATCATTTCATTAATACCGGTATAGTCTGTTACTACAAACCCTTTGAAGCCCCATTGCTTACGAAGCACATCGGTCATCAGCCATTTATTAGCTGTGGCAGGTATGCCATCCACCTCATTGAACGAAGCCATTACACTTCCTACTCCTGCATCTACAGCTGCCTTGTATGGAGGAAAATATTCATTATACATTCTGATGTGGCTCATGTCCACCGTATTGTAATCACGTCCACCTTCGGGAGCGCCATACAGGGCATAATGTTTTACACAAGCAAGTATTTCATTATTTTTTGTCAGGCTTCCCTGATAGCCTTTTATCATTGCCTTTGCAATCTGAGATCCGAGATAAGGGTCTTCGCCATTACCTTCCGAAACCCTGCCCCAACGCGGGTCGCGGCTGATGTCCACCATCGGGCTGAAGGTCCAGTTGATGCCGTCTGCGCTGGCTTCAATGGCTGCAATGCGGGCCGATTTTTCAATGGCTGCCATATCCCATGTAGCTGATATACCGAGAGGAATCGGAAATGTAGTTTCATAACCATGAATTACATCCATGCCGAAAAGCAAAGGAATTTTGAGACGGCTTTCTTCCACCGAAATCTTCTGAATAGCCTTAATTTTTTCAATACCTTTAATATTGAACAATCCGCCAACATTACCTTTTTTCACATTATTGCCGATGTCGGAATTAGTAGCTGTGCCTGTGGTAAACTCACCTGCACTGGGCAGGTTCATCTGACCAATCTTTTCTTCCAGCGTCATTTTGTTCATTAATGAACTGATAAACACATTCATTCGGGTAGTATTGTCCTTAGTCTGGGCATCCAACTGAGCCGAAAAGATAAAAGCTATAGCTATTATCAATAAACTTTGCAATTTCTTTTTCATTGTAAAATTATTTATGAGGATATTATTTTAGATAGAATATTTTGATTAAAAAAATTATTTCTTTAAATAGGGAAGTATCGTCTTTTGCCAGATAGTGTAGCCTTTTGCATTCATGTGCAATTTATCATTTAGGAAAATATCATCCATCGGACTGCCATCCTCTTTCAACATTTTACTAAAAACATCAATAAAAGCAGTTTTTTTCTGTGTCTTTAAAAAACCGGCTATTTTTTCATTTGCCTCCCTAAACTTATTTATCAAATGAATTCTGGAAGGGCTGGGTTTCATACTTACATACGCAAAAGGAACATTTGGAAACTTTGCACGGGTAAGTTTAAATAGCGTTACAAACCTATCAAACGCAATATCTGCGGTAACAGTATCGCTGGCCGCAAAATCATTTTCGCCACAATACATCACTATTTGTTTGGGCTGATAAGGATAGATGACGTCATACCGATAGCGAATCAGGTCCACCAACTGCGAACCACCAAAAGCACGATTGATGATTCTGTGCTTTGGAAAATAATTTCCTACATCTTTCCAAAAGGTGAACGAAGAGCTGCCAATAAACAAAATTTGATTGGAAGCGGGAAAGGCAGTACTGTCAATTACTTTGAGCCTTTGTACTTCGTTCCAAAAAGGGAAAGGCTCTTTTTGCGCATGTAAAACGCTACCATAAAACAGGAAAAAGAGAATCAGTAATTTTTTCATTTCCTTAAAATTGATTTTATTTTGAATTGAATGTCTCAGATTCGCAGATTTTACTTTGTCAATACAATTCTTTTGTATTCCAATGAGTTTTCGTGAAAATTTATTAGCAAGCCTACCTCGAGTTTCGAAATGGCAAGATAATTTAAAACCTGATTATAATGGTCTTCAATAACTGATTTTTTTGATTTGATTTCTAAAATAATTTTATCAAACACAACAAAATCTGCATAAAACTTATGGGGTAAAACAACTCCCTTGTAATTTATGATATATTCCTTTTCTCGTTCAAATGAAATATTATTAGATTTCAGTTCGTATTCAAATGCATCTTTATATACAATTTCAGATAAGCCCTTACCCAAAACCTTATGAATTTCCATCGCGATTCCGATTATTTTATAGGTTTCCTTTTGGTGAGGATAATTCGAGTTATCAAATCGTTCCATATAATCAATTTAATTTATTCTTTTGTGACATCAAATTATAGTTATAATCCTTTAGCTCAATCCTTTCTGCGCATCTGCGGCTAATCCATTCCAATTTGTTTTACAGTCCTTTCTGCGCATCTGCGGCCAACCCTTTTAAATTTGGTTTTCACTCACTTCTACGCATCTGCGGCAATCCTTTCCAATTTATTTTACAGTCCCTTCTGCGCATCTGCGGCAATCCATTCTAATTTGTTTTCCAATCTCTTCTGCGCATCTGCGGCTAATCCATTCTAATTTGTTTTCCAATCTCTTCTGCGAATCTGCGGCTAATCCATTCTAATTTGTTTTCCAATCTTTTCTGCGCATCTGCGGCCAACCCTTTTAAATTTGGTTTTCACTCACTTCTACGCATCTGCGGCAATCCTTTCCAATTTATTTTACAGTCCTTTCTGCGCATCTGCGGCTAATCCTTTCCAATTTATTTTACAGTCCTTTCTGCGCATCTGCGGCCAACCCTTTCCAATTTATTTTACAGTCCTTTCTGCGCATCTGCGGCAATCCCTTTTAAATTTGTTTTTCACTCACTTCTACGAATCTGCGGCTAATCCTTTCCAATTTATTTTACAGTCCTTTCTGCGCATCTGCGGCAATCCATTCTAATTTATTTTACAATCTCTTCTGCGAATCTGCGGCTAATCCCTCTAATTTGTTTTCCAATCTCTTCTGCACATCTGCGGCTAATCCACCCCTAACACCCTTCTGCGGCAATCCCTAATCTGCTTTAATCACTCTCCCTCTTGCCCCCACTCCGTTTTCATTTACGGCCTCAATACAATAATAATACGTCTTTTCAGCATCCATTGCTTTCATCCAGTACTCATTATTGCCATGGATCATGATGCTGGTATAAAGTTTTTCGGGATGTGTGCCATAAAAAATATTATAAGCATAAGCATTATCAACCGGCCGCCACTTAATAAAAGCGCTGCGTTTGTCTTTTTCGGTACGAAGGACAACAAAATCTTCAACGGAGTTAGGTTTAGCGCCATTCCCGTTGCCAAATACTCGTAACCCACTAATGGCAAATTTGCCGGTAGGCATGTGAATATTTTCGAGTTTAATGAATCTTGCTCTTATTGGCGATGGAAGTTGTACATATTCATGAGGAATATCAGTTTTGTTTTTACTTTTATCAATCAGGATATTCCATTTTTTGCCATCAAGGGAATAATACAGTTTGTACTGATGAAACTGATCGTTCCATTTACCCAAGCGATCTTGATCCACATCCTGATCGGCATAGTTTATCTGAATGGCATGCACGGTAGAAATATCCCCAAGGTCGGTTTGAATCCATTCTCCTTTGTTGGCTGTTTTTGCACTCCAATAGGTTTTAATAAGCTCGTCCACTGCATTGTTGGGAGCATATCCGTCAAGTGTCGAAGATACCTGAACAGGTTTGTTATAATTCAATAACATCCATCCTGTGAAGTAGGGTGAAGAACCGTTTTGCCCATATTCAGCTTTTATTCCCGGCGCAGGAACGAAATGTGGATAATCGCCAAAGGTAGTATTACACCACATTATGCCGTCCCTGTCAAAACCGGCAGGCCAGATGCTGATGCGCCTTTCAAAAGTATTTTTTACCGAAATGACTGAGGTGGAAATGTGCCAATAGTTCCCGAAATTATCCTTAAACGTGGAGCCATGCCCTGCACCTCTTACAAAACCACCTGATTTAATGCTTAAAGGATCGGACTGTGCTGCAAAGTAACCTAATGGAGTATCTCCAACAGCCACTCCATCTGCATATCCGCTAAACTCGGTGCCGGGAGCGCCAAACTGTAAATAATATTTTCCATTGTGTTTGGTCATCCATGCGCCTTCGATAAAAGGATCCAGAAAAGTATTGTCGTTATGCTCACCAAATCGCTGCCAGCCATAACGCCAGTCTTCCAGAAAGTACATTTCTTTTCGTGTACCAATTGGGTTTAGCGTTTTTCTGTCTAATTCTATTCCGTAGAGTGGAAATCGGTTGCTGCTTCCGTTGTACATATAAAAACGGCCATCATCATCAGTAAAAAAAGCGGGATCCCAACCACCGATTGAAAAACTGTCCACAAGCGGTTTCCATTCGTTGGCTTTAGGATTGGTACTCATCCAGATTGTGAAATTGCTGGTGTAGGTAGAACCAAAAACCAGCATGGTATCGCCAATGATGCCCACTGCAGGGGCGCAAAGCTCATCGTAGCTATGATTCCAGGGGCGTAAAAATTTGCGGTTTATAAACTTCCAGTTCAGCATATCATTGCTCCACCAGTAGCCCCATTGGTTGGTACTAAAAAGGTAATAATCTCCTTTGTAATTAACGATTACCGGATCGGCTGTGGCGCGATGCCGTCCCCACTTGGCAAAATCGGGGATAGGCGTGTAACCATAGTCCAGATTGAGTGGGTTGCAATATGTGACATTTGGCTTTTCTGATGGGTAAGTATGTTTTATGTTGCCTGGGTGGGATGCAATTATTTTTTGAGGCTTATTATTTAATATAGCATTAGAAGAATTGGGCAAAAATGTAAAAAAGCCCAATAGTAGCACTACCGCTGAACGGAGCGTCGCAAGGATGCTTAATAGATATTCTGAAGCTGGTATCATAATTATTTTCAATGGCGTATAATAATGGCAAATTAATTTTTCTATTTGCACAGGAAATCACCTACACTATTTATAAGGACAGGATTTTTAGACCTATCCACTAAAGCGGTAGGTGGTTTTATTGTTATTTATTGTTTAAAACACAATCAACTCATAAAAGTCTTCAGGATTTAGGTATTTGCACGCTGTTTCGAGCAGTTCTTCGGCTGTAATGTGTTTAATGTTTTGAATTGACATGTCGAAATAATCGTCTTCAAGATTATTGAGAATAATGTTTTTCCAACGTCCTAAAATCTGAAAGGGGCCATCTAAATCGCCAAGGATGGAACCCATCATATAATTTTTTACTAAGGATAACTCCTCTTCAGGTATTAGTTCTACCTGCAATTCCTTCATTTCCTTATGCACTTCCTGAATGGTGGCTTCGCTCACATTTCGGCCGGCTTCGGTAGTAATCATCCAGCCGTTTTCGTGCCGGTTAGCCATTAAATAGCTGTGGATACCGTAGGTGTAGCCTTTGTCTTCGCGGATATTGGTCATCAACCGGCTACCAAAAAATCCTCCGAAAACGATATTTAGTACCTGCCCCTTAAGAAAGTCGGGGTGATGCCTGTTGAAAAACGGACGGGCAATCTTTATCGAGCCTTGAGCGCTTTTTTCATCATTGCTTACACGGTGTATTTTTTTTGCATCAGGATGAATTTGATATTCAATTTGACCGTTCTTGTTATTTGGCAAATCACCAAAATATTGGTTCAATATTTGTTCAATATTTGCAGGCAGTTTTCCGGCTACAAATATCTTGAATGTGCCAAGCTGATAATTTTTTGTGTAAAAACTTAGTAAATCACTCTGGGTTAATGCATCAAAATCTTCATGCTTACTAAATCGTCCATAAGGATGATCGCCTCCAAACAAATAGCTGTCAATCAACCGGCCTGCCACGAAACTGCTTTTTTTCAGATTCACATCCAGCTTCTGCTTCATGTTTTGAATGGCGATATTCATTTCGCTTTGTGGAATGACAGCGTCGGTGATGATTTCTCTTACAACCGGCAACAATTCGTTCAGATGTTTGGTAAGGCAGTGCAACGAAATATTGGATGTTTCGGCAAAGCAGTTTCTGTTGAGGTAGGAGCCGTAATATTCAAAATGCTCGGTAATATCGTAAGCCGATTTTTGAGAAGTGCCGTTTTTAAGCAAATGATTGGTAACTGCCGCCTGTAGATTCTTTTCTTCGTACCAGTTTCCGGCATCGAACACCCATTCCACCAGCATTACATCTTCGGTGCCTGCGTTCACAGCATACACTTCTACGCCATTGTTGAGGATATATTTCTGATAGGGTTGTAATTTCAAATTAAAATTGACCGCATCTACTATTGGCGGCGCTATGTTTCTGTTGAGCATGAAAATAATATAAGTGATTTAATTATTAATAGGGGTAGATTATTTATGCTTGATTTTTAATATTCTAATAGTTTTTATAATTCTTCAGGAATCAATTAGATGTCAATCAGTTCTACATCAATTATTCCTGCCATTTTTTGTTTTTGCAAATTTAATTCATAAAGACAGTAGATTAGAAATTAAAATTTTGCAATTTCGACACTAATAACCACTATTTCATCACATTTTATTAAAAATCGTAAAATGCTGATTTATTATTGCATCAAAATTTAGACAATGAAGAATAATTCCTTTTTAAATAGCCAAAAGAATATCTGGTCAATTATTGCTATAGGATGGCTGGCTATTTTAGTGATGATGTATGCCAATCATTTTGATGTGTTTGGGCTGATGCTGTGGGTGGTAGTGCTGCCCTATACGGTATTATTGGTATTATTCCACTTTTATTATCTGATTCCTTTTTTACCCAAAAAAAGGTTTTGGTCGAGGAGGTATTTTTCAAATTTGATACCGACGATACTGGTTTTGGGGTTCATAGCATCATTGATAACAGATTTAATTTGGCAAAACCAATTTGAATTCATTCCCATGTTTTTTATGCTGTTGCTGTATTCTGTTTTTATTGCAGCGCCTTTTTCCTGGTATGTTTATAAAAACCATTATGATAAAGTGTTTTTATTGTCGCAGCTTGGTGTTTCTCAGGCAAACTTAGGTTTATTACGTTCACAAATCAATCCTCATTTTTTGTTTAATACGCTCAATAGTCTTTATGGAACTGCCTTGCAGGAAAATGCAGAGCGAACCAGTGAGGGGATTCAAAAACTTGGAGACATGATGCGGTTTATGCTTTATGAAAATACGCAGGACTCAATTTCTTTGTCGAGAGAAATAAATTACCTTAAAAACTACATTGAACTGCAAAAATTGCGAATTGCAAAATCGCCAGATATATTAATAGAGGCTGAAATAGATGAAACCTTTTCCGATTTGCAAATAGCGCCTATGCTGTTGATTCCTTTTGTTGAAAACGCATTTAAACATGGAATCAGTTTTCAGGAGCCATCTTTTATAAAAATTAATTTGCAGATTTTGGAAAACCGACTATTATTCATGGTTACCAATAGCGCTCATTCTCTAAAACCGATACTTGCTGATGAACAAAAAGGGGGTATCGGACTCGAAAATGTAAAACAAAGACTTTCTTTGCTGTATTCCGGTAAGCATGAATTAATAATCCGTGAAAATTCTAAGGAGTATTTTGCTCATTTGACACTTACTTTGTAATAAATTTTATTGCAAAATGACGGCAATTGCTATTGATGATGAACCGATTGCGCTGGAAGTAATAAAAAGCCTTTCGGCAAAAGTTCCATTTCTTGATTTGAAAGCATGTTTTACCAATGCCTTTGAAGGGATTACCTATCTGCAAAAAAACAAAACCGATGTTTTATTTTTGGACATTAAAATGCCGGATATCAGTGGTTTAGAAGTCTCAAAATCATTACAAAACCGGCCAATGATTATTTTTACCACAGCCTATACCGAACACGCTGTTGAAGGATTTGAATTAGATGCAATCGACTATTTGTTAAAGCCATTCTCGATGCAAAGATTTATAAAAGCATGTACAAAAGCTTATGAATTGCATTTGCTTAAAAAGGATCAGAGTAATCAGCAGGAATTTCTATTTTTAAAAGACGGTTATGAACAAGTAAGAGTTTTGCTTAATGAAATTATTTATATTGAAGCAGCAGGGAATTATCTGAATGTAGTTCTTTCTGCAAAGAAAATTGTGACCAGAATGACCCTGAATGAAATGCTTGAATTATTACCGGCTCAAAAATTCACACGAATCCACCGCAGTTACATTGTGGCCAATGATAAGGTAACGAGATATAATAAACAATTTATTTTTATAAATGAAATGGATATACCAATAGGCGCTAATTATCAATTTCTGGCATAATAATACAGTGTACTGCTATTTTCTTCTTTAAAAATATTTTGGGCTTGGCTTTTAATATCGGCTACCGTAACTGCTTCGTATTTATCCAGTTCTGTATTCATCATTGCTGCATCGCCCAACAGTTCATAAAAAGCCAGACTATTAGCACGGTTAAGCAGGCTCATGTCTTCGAAGGCCATGATGCTCTCAGTTTTATTTTTCACCTTTTCGAGTTCAATATTCAGTATCGGCTCTTCTTTCAGGAAAGTGAGTATTTTTTCAATCTCTCTTTCTGCGTCTTCCATTTTTACACCTTTGGATAGTTTTCCTTCGATGCACACAATGCCGGGATCAATACTGCCGAGATGATAGCATTGAATGGCTACAAACATTTGCAATTCTTTTACCATTTTCTGATGAAGGCGTGATGATTCACCGCCTCCCAGAATATCGGTAATCAGGTCAATGGTATGATACTCTTTACTGAGTCTGCCGCCAAAATGCCAGCACTTATAAAAAGCATCCAGCGGCACATCTGCCGAAACAGTTAGCCTTCTTGCTTCTGATTGTAGTGTTTCCTGTGGCAATTGACGGAGGTAAGGTTCGCCTGCCGGTATATCGCCAAACCATTTTTCGGCCAATTCTTTTACTTTTTCCACCTGTACATTCCCGGCTACCACCATAATGGCATTGTTAGGACGATAGTGTTTAAAAAAGAAGTTTTTGACATCCTGAAGCTGTGCGTTTTCAATATGAGAAAGTTCCTTTCCGATGGTCATCCAGCGATAAGGATGCTTTTGGTAAACCAATTCGCGCAACTTAAACCATACATCTCCATAGGGTTTATCAATATAATGTTCTTTAAACTCTTCGCACACTACTTTGCGCTGCACTTCAAGGCTTTTTTCGTCAAAAGCCAGTGACAACATCCGATCACTTTCGAGCCAGAAAGCAGTTTCTAAGTTATCGGCCGGAATCTGAATATAATAGTTGGTAAGGTCATTGGTAGTATAAGCATTATTTTCGCCTCCGGCCATTTGCAGAGGCTCATCATAATCGGGAATATTGACAGAGCCACCAAACATCAAATGCTCAAAAAGGTGTGCAAATCCTGTCTGGCTGGGATTTTCGTCTCTGGCACCCACGTCATAAAGGATATTCAACACTGCCATTGGGGTGGATAAATCCTGATGGACTATTACCCTGAGACCATTATCTAATACAAACTTTTCAAATTGAATCATTGGGCGAAAGTATAAAGAAAAAGGCAAACCTGATATCGTTTGCCTATTGTAAAAATGAGTTTTATAATTAATTATTGAGCCTGTTCTTTCAGTTTTTGTTCCCATTTCCAGGCAGTAAGCATCATGTCGTCAATGCCATACTTAATTTCCCATCCTAAGCTGTTTACAGCATGGTCATTATTGGCATAGATGGCTACAATATCACCTTCGCGGCGTGGCCCTATTTCATAATTGAGTTTTACGCCGCTCACCTTTTCAAACGAACGGATGGCTTCCAAAACAGTTACCCCATTACCGGTTCCCAGATTGAATATTTCGTAATTGGAACTATTTTTTTCCTTTTCCAGATATTGGATGGCCAGTGTGTGTGCATGAGCAATGTCGCTCACATGAATATAATCTCTCAGGCACGAACCATCGCGGGTGTCATAATCATCGCCATGCACAAACATCTTGGGTAGTTTACCAATAGCAGTCTGAGTAATTGCAGGAACGAGGTTTTGCGGCCTGCCGATGGGAAGCTCTCCTATTTCGATGGAAGGATGAGCCCCTACAGGATTAAAATACCTTAATGCGATAACCTGTGTGTTTGCAATCTTGGCAAAACTTGTCAAAATCTGTTCGCCCATTTGCTTGGTAGCGCCATAAGGCGATTCAGCAGGTTTCGTAGGCGTGTTTTCAGTAACGGGGATTACATCAGGATTGCCATAAACGGTACATGAAGAAGAGAATACAAAATAAGGAACATCAAACTCCTGCACACATTTCAGAATATTGAGCAGGGAATTTAAATTATTTTCATAGTACATTAAAGGTTTATCAACTGATTCGCCAACCGCTTTGTAGGCTGCAAAATGAATGACACCTTCAATATCTTCATTTTCTTCAAATACGGCATGGGTGTCATCAAAATTACAAAGATCCACCTTGTAATTTTTTACGGCTTTGCCGGTTATTTTTTCCACTCCATTCAATGAGCCTGCATCTGAGCGGCTGTTGTCATCAATGGAAATAACATCATAACCATTTTCGAATAAATCCACTATTGTATGCGATCCAATATAACCACATCCGCCTGTAACTAATATTTTAGACATAATATAAAAATTATTGACAAAATTGCATCTTTTTAAGCAAAAAAAGAAAGAAAACCATTCAAATGTCAAAAAGCCCTTTCTTTCCAACAGTGGCTACTATTGCAAGAGAAAAAATACAATTTAAATAAAAAGGCTAACGATATAATAAATAAAAGCAGCTATCAAAGCGCTTACAGGAATTGTGAGAATCCATGCCCATATTAAATTGACCGTAACGCCCCAACGCACTGCCGACAGTCGTTTGGTAGCCCCTACGCCCATAATCGAGCCTGTTATCGTATGTGTAGTACTCACCGGAATGTGCATTGCTTCAGTAGCAAATAATGTAAGAGCACCTGCTGTTTCTGCTGCTACTCCTTCAAAAGGAGTTACTTTGGTGATTTTAGTACCCATGGTTTTTACAATCTTCCAGCCGCCACTCATAGTTCCCAAAGCAATGGCTGTATAACAAGCTAAAGGCACCCAAAAAACCATGTGATCCAAATGGTAGTTATTGGGGTCATAAGCAATTAGGGCTGCCATAATGATACCCATCACTTTTTGGGCATCATTTCCACCATGACCAATACTGAAAATTGCAGAAGATACCAATTGTAATTTTTTAAACCATTTGTTTGCCCTGAAAGCATTGAGCCCACTCAGGAAAAGCGATACTGTAGCCATCACAATCAATATAATGCCAAGCAGAATGTATTTGAAATTTTTAGAATAAAAAACTACTTTTAAAAAGTAGGAGCCATAATGAGATTTAATATTTGCAGGGTTTGTTTCCAGCATTAAATACCAAAAAACAAAAACACCCAGTATTATTAAAATGGATAGTAACTTAAACTTCAATTCTTTTCTGAATGAATTTTGAAACCATACAGAAAAAATAAAAGCAACAACCATTCCAATCAATGGTGCAAGAAAAATAAAAGCTGCAATTTTTAAAATAATGGCAGTATTTATAGATGCTAATGTATGCGAATGGGCTAATGCTGCACCGGCAAATCCTCCAATGAGTGTATGAGATGATGAGGAGGGAATGCCCCGCCACCAGGTAAACAAATTCCATAAAATGGCAGCTACCACTCCTGAAAAAATTACATTCAAATCAATAAAATCTTCTTTTACAGTTTTGGCAATGGTATTAGCCACTCCATGATCTTTGAATATAAAATAAGCCACAAAATTGAACAAGGCTGCCCAAAGCACAGCCTGAAAAGGCGTTAATACTTTGGTTGACACGATAGTGGCTATAGAGTTTGCAGCATCATGAAAACCATTGATATAATCGAATATTAAAGCCAGCGCTATGATGATAACAAGATAAGTAAACATAAATTTTTACGATTTACGATCTACGATTTACGATTTGATTTAGCATTGATAATTTTGAAATCATAAATTGTAAACAGAATTATGCATATTTAATGATAATGGATTCAATTACATTGCCGGCATCTTCAAATTTATCGGTAATTACTTCCATTACCTGATAGATATCTCTTTTCTTAATAACTGATTTTGCATCCGGTTCGGTATCAAAAAGCCGCTCAATGCTCATATCAAAAACGTCATCCGCCTGATTTTCAATGCTGTTGATCTTAACTAACGACTCGGTAATGTTTCTGATCTTCTTCATATCCCGAAGTTCTGAAATAGCTGTCTTGATGTGCAGCGCCCCCTGCTCTATCAGTTCGGCCATTTTTTGCATTCCGGTTTCATTGGGTTCAATGCGGTATAGAACAATCTTTTTTGCAGCCGAGTAGGTATAGTCCACTATATCGTCCAGCGAAGTGGCTAAGGAGTGAATATCCTCTCTGTCAAAGGGAGTAATGAAATTTCGCCCTAATTCTGTAAATACCCTGTGCGACAATTCATCATTATCATGTTCAATATCCGTAATAGCCTGAGCCAATACGCTTCTTTTGGTAAAATCTGCCTCACCAACCAACTGCTTAAACAAAGTGCCGGTGGTGGCTACATTTTCAGCTATTTTTTCAAATAACTCATAAAATACAGTGTTGGAAGGGGTAAAAATTTTCAAAAATGAATTAAATCCCATATAGTTTTTTTTATTGAGAACAAAAGTATCCTCTAATTTGGATAAAATGATTAGGATTAAAAAAAATAATAATTTCTTAATAATAGGAAGTCTGCTAAATAATTAATTTTCAATTGATAATATCAATTTTTTGCGTGAGGCATTATTAATAAAGACTTGTCAGACGTATAAAAAAAATGTCAATTTTCAAAAATATTTTTTTGTTATTTAATTAAATCCTCTATTTTCGCATCAGAAATGACCAATGAACTAGTGATCATCTCTGCCGAATATTGATTCTCAACTCGATATTTTATAATCCAAAAACTTAAATTTTTATTACAAATTAAAATTAATCTTTAAGATTTAATCTCTTGATTAATCCCTACATGTATGTATGATATTTTACAACTGAACGATATGCTCGTTCCCGAACTGCTGGATATTGCAGAGCAGTTAAATATTTCTGATGCCAAAAAGCTGTCTAAACAGGATTTGGTTTACAAAATTCTGGACAGCCAGGCAATAGCAGACTCTAAAACTGCAAATAAAGATGAAAAGCCCAAACGCAAACGTATTGTAAAGGCAACAACGGCAATCAGTACCGAAGAAGCTTTTGTGGAAGACGAAGGCGAAGAAGAAGAAGCTGAAGTAGAGAAAAAACCAAAGGCTCCCGCAAAAAAAGCCAAAGCTCCCGCAAAAAAGAAGAGTACAGATAAAGAAAAAGTGATCGGAGAAGCTGAGGCGGAGAAACCCAAGCCTAAAGCAAAACAGAAAGTAGCTGAAGCAACCCCGGTAGAAGAAACGCCAGAAGGAGAGGAGAAAGAAGAGCCGGTATTCAATCTGGATGCAGCTACCGAAGCATTTATTGCACAGGCATTTAAAGCTACCGAAAAATACGAAACAACTCCTGTGGTTGTTGAGGAAGAACCCGAAACAAAATATTACTCAAATAGAAAAGAACCTCAACCCAATTTCAATATTGAGTTTGATGGAATGATCTTGAGCGAAGGCGTTTTGGAAATGATGCCGGATGGATATGGTTTCCTCAGGTCATCCGACTACAATTATCTCTCCAGTCCCGATGATGTGTATGTATCGCCTTCTCAAATTAAACTGTTTGGGCTAAAAACAGGTGATACCGTGCATGGCGCTGTTCGCCCTCCAAAAGAAGGTGAAAAGTATTTTGCTTTGCTAAAGGTAGATACCATCAATGGTAAAAGCCCCGATGAAGTTAGAGACAGAGTTCCTTTTGATTACCTGACGCCGCTTTTCCCTTTTGAAAAACTAAGACTTTTTACCCGTCCTTCCGATTTATCGACAAGAATTATTGACTTGTTTACCCCCATTGGCAAAGGCCAGCGTGGGTTGATTGTGGCGCAGCCCAAAACGGGTAAGACTATGCTGCTGAAATCGGTGGCAAATGCCATAGCCGAAAACCATCCGGAATGTTATCTGATAGTTGTATTGGTAGATGAACGCCCCGAGGAAGTAACAGATATGGAAAGAAGTGTTAAGGCCGAAGTGATTGCTTCAACCTTTGATGAACCTGCTGAAAAGCATGTAAAGGTTTCAACAGTAGCACTTCAAAAAGCAAAAAGGCTGGTTGAATGTGGCCATGATGTAGTGATTTTGCTCGACTCAATTACCCGTCTGGCACGTGCGCACAATACGGTTTCACCGGCTTCAGGTAAAGTGCTGAGTGGTGGTGTGGAAGCAAATGCTATGCAAAAACCAAAACAGTTTTTTGGTGCAGCCCGCAAAATTGAAAATGGTGGCTCCTTAACCATTTTGGCCACTGCCTTGATTGATACAGGTAGCAAAATGGATGAGGTGATTTTTGAAGAATTTAAGGGAACCGGCAATATGGAATTGCAGTTGGATAGAAGATTGGCCAACAAGCGCATCTATCCTGCTATTGACCTCACGGCTTCTTCTACCCGCCGCGATGATTTATTGCTGGAAAAAGAAGTGTTACAACGAATGAATCTGCTTCGTGTGTATCTTACGGATATGAAAACCGAAGAAGCAATGAGTGAACTGCTAAAAAGAATGAAGGGCACAAAAACCAATGAAGAGTTTTTGGCCAGTATGAATTCATAAAAATTAAAATCAAAAATATTAAAGCCGGTGAAAAGATATTCCACCGGCTTTTTCTATTAAAATCTTTATTAATGATATCAAATTCTTGATTTGAGTCAAAAAAAGTGTATATTTACAACAGAAAGTTGAAGTTGTTTTGAAAAAATAAATTCATTCGGAGAAACACCATTGTCCGCTTATGGTCTCTGAACCTAAGCGGATTTTTGCGAAGTCTTATTTGTTTCAGTACTAACATAAATCATGTTTTTGTCTGATACAATCGTTGAAAACAAAGTGGAATTATCTCTTGGGGGAAAGTTGTTCTTTTGGATGAAACTATATAGATTTTTCAAAACTACTTTCAAAAAGCAACTTGTACTTTGCTTTTTGGGTAAATAAATCAGTTTTTATACCATCTAATTTTGAAATAACAGTTTTTATGGCTTCTTCAGATTGATCAATCCCAATCCATTGCCTTTCATTGATGTGGGCAGCTTTTAGGGTAGTACCGGAACCTGCAAAACAATCCAGCACAATACTGTTTTTATTGGAAGAAGTTTTAATTATCAAATCTAACAAATCCGCATTTTTTTCAGTGGGGTACAGCGGATATTGAGGGTCCTTAAACTCCCAGATATCCTGTACGCGTTTACCTTCTTGCTGGTCAAAATAAATCTTTTTTCTCGGGTTGCCATTTTCACTCCATTCGATAAGACCATCCTCATCCAATTGTTCCAAAACAGACACTTCGCTTCTCCAATGCCTTCCGGGTGGGGGAAGAATTCCTTTGAAAGGTTGTGCTGTTTTGCCTTTTTTTGTCTCGCCTGGCGCATGAAGGGGAATGGTGGTATAGCGTCTCCCGCCTTTTTCTACTTTCGAGAAAAGTTTAATTTTATCATCTTCGGTATAAGAAATTTTTGGCTCATTCCAAATTAGGTTATCAGATTTTGAATAAAAAAGAATCATGTCCTTAATATTGCCGTAACCTTTTCGATTGAAATTTTTAGGATTACATTTTATTCTTGTAATATCATTTCTAAAATTTTCAATTCCAAAAATCTCATCCATCAACACTTTAACATAATGTCCAATTTTATAATCTATATGCAAATAGATTGATCCCTTATCTGAAAGAAGCATTTTTAAAAGCATTAATCTTTCACGAAGAAATTCGATAAAATCTGCCCCCCTTAACGTGTCAGTATATGCTACTGTGCCATCGGCGCTATTACTGATTGTATTAGCCCTTCCCTCTGATATAGTAAAAGTATTATTAGTAGCAAAGGGTGGATCAATATAAACTAAATCAATCTTACCCACCAGATTAAAACTGGTAATCAGTTGTTTCAGCGCAATTAGATTATTTGCATGAATAAGCAAATTTGGGCTATCGATAGTATTAACCTGCACCAATGCAATATCAGGGATATTATCAAATATTTTCTTCTCTGTTTTTTTATTTGTGTATTGAAGGCGCATGAATGTTAAAGTTGATATAAAAATTCGCGAAGCACAAGACTGCTCATAATATAATAATCCTTATACGGGTCAATAATGAAACGATGCATTTTCTTTTTACTTGGAATGTACAAAACCCCATCAAGAATAGCAATTTTAATAGCTTTAACATTTTTTGTTTCCAGTGTGGCTATTGCATCCTCAAAATCAGAGTTTTGCGAACCTCCGTCACTCGATAAAAACTTTGCTTCTCCAATCACATATTTCCCATTAAATCTTGCTACAAAATCTAACCCTTTTTCCCTGTGATAATTAAGATTTGCTTTTGCAAAAGCCATTTTTTCTTCATCGCTTCCTCCCAAAATGGCATTGTCACTAGTACTACCAAATATTTCTGCATTTACCTGTGCAATACCTAACGATTTTTTCTTAATCCAGTTATTAAACATTGGACCAATTTGCCTGTTAGTTTCTTTGGGCTCACTACAACGTTTATATATTTCCATTAATCCCATTTCATAAAGTCTGCCACAAATTCGGTTGATGGTTTTTGGATTTCTTCCAATGGAGGAAATATCCTGTTTAAGGTAGGCTATATAACTGTCCTTTAAAGGGAAAAGATCAAGCTTTAGAAGTTCTTTTATTAATGTATCATTGTTTTGTTGATGAAATGCCTGCTCAATATTTGCCCATCTGTTCTCATCTATTTCTCTGATACCTTCCGGAATTGTAGGATACACCTGAAATAAATCATCAAGGTATGACCGTTGATTAGCATATTCTATACTTAATTTCGTCCAGTAGTTCATAGGTCAAATTTACTGCTTTATAAGAGAATTTGCAATCGTTTAGAAAAGAACAATTCTTTTACTCTATTTGGCTGCTTTCTCCATTTCATCTTTTACAACTTCGGTTACAGAAACCTTTTCTTTCTTATAAAATTTCTTTTGAAATACCAGCAATGTAATCACTCCGGTAGAAATGGCTGCATCTGCTATATTGAATACCGGTGCGAAAAACTCAAAAGGATCACCTCCTACAAATGGAAACCAGGAAGGATAATGTGTGCTGACCATTGGGAAGTAGAGCATATCCACTACGCTGCCATGCAAAAAGGACGAATAACCCTTGCCAAACTTTGCAATCCCGGCGTAGCTTACATAATCTCCGGTAGCAGGATCAAAATGAAGACCTTTGTCAAAAATGACTCCATAAAACATACTGTCAATAAGATTGCCTAAGGCGCCTGCATAAATAAGCGCTACACAAACCATAAAACCGGTTGAATATTTTTCTTTGGCAAATTTTACCAGCAGCCAGGACCCAAAAATGACAGCACCCAACCTGAACAATGTGAGCGCCACTTTGCCGCCTTCATTACCTAATTTCAAACCCCATGCCATGCCACTGTTTTCAATAAAATGAATCCGGGCCCAATCAGCACCCAAAATGCGGGTAACCTCTCCAATAGGATAATTGAGCTTGATATAGAACTTCACCACCTGATCAAGAATCAGAATAATCAGTATAATCAGTATCGACAGATTGAGCTTACTTAATTTCATAAGGCTGCAAAGATAAAAGTCTTCATGTAAAGACAAAGGTTAAGATTTTGAAATATATTTACCACCTTCAAACCTCATCCTCAACCTCAACCTCAGCCTCAGCCTCAATCTCAGCCTTAGTCTCCCCTAACTCTCTCCCCAATACACCCTTTTTACTCTCTGAGAAATACCCGTCATTATCTCATAAGGAATGGTGCCAATGCTTTCTGCCAAAACCTGAACAGGGAGTCCTTCTCCAAAAATAATGACTTCATCACCTTCTTTTACGTCAGCAATATGAGTAACATCCAGCATGGTCATGTCCATACAAACTGTACCCATTACCGGGGCTAACTGATTATGTATCAGCATTTTACCCACTCCGTTACCAAATCTGCGGGAATATCCGTCGGCATATCCGATACGAACGGTAGCAATCACCGAGTCTTCTTTGGCTACGCCGCGCCTGTTGTAGCTAACGGTTTCTCCCTTTTTTATATTTTTAATTTGGGCTATTGTTGATTTCAAAGTGAGTACATTCTGCAAAGAAGTATCATTTTTATCACCGGAAATACCATATAGACCAATTCCCAACCTAACCATATCCATCTGCAATTGCGGGAAACGCGAAATTCCCGAAGAATTGGCTATGTGTTTAATAAAATTGTAGCCTAAAATATTCTTAAGTTTCTCGCAGGCATTTTGCAGCAGATTGTATTGATGCAATGTAAATTCATCCTCGTTTTTGTCTTCACTGGCTACTAAGTGAGAAAAAACCGATACCACTTTTAGATAATCACTGCCTTTGAGCATTTGTCCCAAGGTGTCAACATCATCCATTCCAAAACCCAGCCGGTTCATGCCGGTTTCGATTTCGATATGAATCGGATAGTTTCTGATACCTTCCTGCCTGAGATGTTGTTCAAATGCCTTCAATAATTCAAAAGAAAAAATATCAGGTTCGAGATGATTTTCGGTTATCGTGTTAAAGGCATTTTCCTCCGAGTTTAATACCATAATCGGGATAGTAATCCCTGCTTTTCTGAGTTCCACACCTTCATCTGTATATGCAACACCCAGATAATCGGTTTTTAGAAATTGCAACAAACCGGCTACCTCGGCGCCTCCACTGCCATAAGCAAATGCTTTAACCATTACCATAATTTTTGTTGCAGGTTTCAATTTTTGTTGAAAAACCTTCAGGTTATGGGCAATCGCATCTAAGTTAATTTCGAGAATGGTTTGATGCGCTTTATGCTCAAGCAGTGAAACTATTTGCTCAAATCCAAAAATTCTGGCACCTTTTATTAAAATGGCTTCCTCTTTAAAAATAACCGAGTGAAAATGTTTTAGAAAATCTTCGGTGTCAGAATAGGATAGGTATTGAAAAGCATTGTTTTTCAGCAGCGCCGGCATAATATTCTGCATTTTCTCGCCAATGCCAATCAGTCGGTCTGTTTTATGTTTTTTAAGCAGGGTTACAATCGCCTGATAAAGGATTGAATCTTCTTCTTTACTGCCTACAAAGTCAGATAAAATGACTGTTTTGTTTTTCCCTGCGCTTTGCTGCTGCAAAAAATCGAGCGCAATGGATAGCGAGTTGATATCGGCGCTGTAACTGTCGTTGATGATGATGCAGTTGTTTATCCCCTTCTTAAACTCCAGCCTCATGCTTACCGGATGCAGCGTTTTCATTCGTTCTTTTATTACATCGAAGTCATATTTCAGGTATAAAAGCGCCACACAGCAATTGATAGCATTTTCTACTGATGCATCGTCGGTGAAGGGAATACGGAACTCAAGGTTTGAATTGCCATGCTGCAAAATAATACCGGTTTCCTCATCAAATTTTTGAATTGAAACAATTTTGACTGCATTACTATCCTCATATCCCCATGAAAAAAAAGGGACGCTTAGTTGATGAATATTCTTTTTTAGCAATGGCATATCACCGTTAGCTATAAAAACTTTGACTTCTTTAAACAGTTTTAGTTTCTCAATCAGTTTTTGCTCGACGTTTTCAAAACCTTCGCTATGCGCAGTGCCAATATTGGTGAGGATACCAATGGAGGGTTGAATAATTTTTTGAAGACGCTCCATTTCGCCGGGGCGGCTGATACCCGCTTCGAAAATGGCCAGATTGTTTTTTTCATCCATCTGCCACACACTCAGCGGTACGCCAATCTGAGAGTTATAGCTTTTGGGGCTGCGTATAATATTTTTATCAGGCTCCATCAGCTGATACAGCCATTCCTTTACCACCGTTTTACCATTGCTGCCGGTGATGCCTATTACTTCAATATTGAACCTGCTTCGATGATGCGCCGCAATTTTTTGTAAAGCATCCAAACTGTTTTTAACCTGCAAAAAAAAGGCTTCGGGATATTTTTGATTATCAATGCTTTGTGTAACAATAAAACATCTTACACCTTTCTTGTATAATTCTTTGATGAATAAATGACCATTGCGTCTGGGACCGTCTAATGCAAAAAACAGTGATGTTTTGGGTGATGATAATTTACGACTGTCTATCAGCAGGGTATCAATTACTGCATTATCGTTTTTGTAATCAATGCTTAATATTTCCGCTATTTGTGAAAGGTTGTAATTCACTCTTCAAATTTGACATCTAAATTACAAAGAAATTATTTGAGAAAGTGTTTAGCTTTTAAACCCCGTCACCTTCCGGAGGTAAGCCTTTTCGGTTTTTTGCCAGAGAATAAATAATACTGCCTGAAATGCACAATACAATGACTCCCAGCGACATGCCTACCTGAGCAGATTTTGATATCCATTGGTTCAGCCAATGCTCAGCCAACATTTTTACACCGATAAAAACCAAAACGATGGCTATGCCCTGCTGCAGATAATCAAACTTATTAACAGCGCCTCTCAATAAAAAGAATAAAGACCTGAGCCCCAACACCGCAAAAATGTTGGAGGTATAAATAATCATTCTGTCGCGCGAAATGCCCATCACTGCCGGAATAGAATCTAAGGCAAAAACTAAATCAATGGCTGCCAGCATGATGATGACAACAAAAAGAATCGTAAATTTTTTCTTGTGGTTTTCGGTAATGATATACTTTCCGCCGCCATCATGTGGCACTAATGGTAAAAATCGCTGCATCCATTTATAAACCACCGATTTTTGCGGATCAAACTCAGCCTCTTCATTGGCCGAAAACATTTTATAACCGGTATAAACCAAAAATAAACCAAAAATATACAGAATCCAGTGAAAACGATCTACCAATGCCACGCCCACTGTGATGAAAATAATCCTGAACACAATAGCCATCAGGATACCGATAATCAATGTACGGCCATAGTGAATTTCTTTTACATTAAATGCAGAAAAAATAAGTATAAATACAAAAATATTATCAATACTCAGGCTCCATTCCATCAGATAGGCACTCAGGTATTCGAAGAAGAATATCCTACCGTCTTCATAAAGAATAAAAAGACCGAATGATAATGCCAGAATTACCCAAAAAAAGGTTTGAAACAGGGCTTGTTTGATGGTTACTGCTTTCCCTTTCCTGCTCATTAATCCTAAGTCGAAGATGAGTGACACCACTATCACAATACCGAATACCAAATAAATAAGTTCCTGTTTTGTCATGAAATGTTTGGGGAGTTTTGTTTTTCTCTAAAAATATTTTTGGTTATACCGCAAAACTTTCACCACAGGCGCAAGTACGTGCTGCATTGGGATTGTTAAAATAAAAACCTTTGCCACTCAGACCATCCGAAAACTCCAGTGTGGTTCCCAACAGATACAAAAGGCTTTTCATATCGGTTACAATTTTTATTCCATTATCTTCAAATACCTGATCTTTTGGCTTTTGGTCATTATCAAAATCCAACAGATAACTAAGTCCCGAGCATCCGCCACTGGTTACGCTTACTCTTAAAAAATAAGATGTTTCGCCTTTCAGATTTTTTTCTTCCAAAATCTGAAGCACTTTTTGTTTTGCTTTGTCGCTGATGTAAATTCCGTCTTGCTGAAAATTCATGTTTTTCTTTACTGAACAATTAACAAATATCTGACTTTAAAGTTATCTTGGGTAAATTTTTATTTTTTATTTGCTAATTGATATTCAAAACTTTGACTTCTCAACTGAGAAACAATCCGTTGAACCTCAGAAATTGCAAAATCAACTTCTTCTGCGGTAGTAAACCTCCCCAAGCTGAAACGTAAGGCAGCCTTAGCCATATCATTCTCAATACCCATTGCTTTTAAAACAAATGATGGCTCGTTGGAACCTGAGGTACATGCCGATCCGGCTGATAAGGCGATGGTTTTGCCTAAAGAAGCCAATAACTGACTACTATTAATATATTTAAACGAAATATTTGCCAGATGCGGCAAACGAGAATCACTATCGCCATTTAATTGAGTATCAGGCATTTGCAATAGTTGCTTCTCTATTTGATCTCTTAGCCTTTTAATTCTTTCTGATTCTGCCGGCATTTCACTCTTACAAAGATTACAAGCTGCTCCAAAACCCACAATTCCACTTACATTAAGTGTTCCGCTTCTGAAATCTTTTTCCTGTCCTCCTCCCGTAATTTGTGGTACAAGCCGTACCCTCGGATTTTTGCGCCGAAAATACAATGCGCCCACTCCTTTTGGCCCATATATTTTGTGCGAACTAAAAGCCATAATGTCCACTGCATCTTCTATTACATTTACCTGTATTTTCCCAACGGCTTGTGTCCCATCCGTAAAAAACAATATTTTGTGCTTTTTGGCAATTTCTCCTATTTCTTTTATCGGCATTAATACGCCGGTTTCATTGTTGGCATACATAATAGCAATAAGAATTGTGTGCGGAGTGATGGCTTTTTCCAGCTCTTCCAGATTAATAATGCCATGTTCTGAAACATTTAAATAGGAGACACAGGCTCCTTTTTTCTCAAGCGCTTTACAAGTGTCTAATACTGCCTTGTGTTCTACCCGGGAGGTAATGATATGATTGCCTTTGGTAGCAAACATTTCAAAGATACCTCTTAACGCCAGATTACAGGCTTCTGTGGCGCCTGAGGTGAAAATAATTTCCGATGATTCTGCATTTATTAACTGACTAACCTGATTCCTTGCCTTTTCTATTGCTGCTTCTGCCTGCCATCCATAGTGGTGATTACGACTGGCTGCATTACCAAAAAACCGATTAAAATAAGGTAACATGACATCTATAACTCGTTTATCACAAGGAGTTGTAGCGCTATAATCAAGATATACCGGTAATTCAAGCATATTAAAAAAACATAGCTTTCAGGTTAAAGTTCAAAAACAAATAAGATTATTATTATTTATTGATTATAAAGTATTTACAATTGTATCTATCGCCTCGTCGGCTTGTCAAATTGGTAGGCTTTTATCAATAAACTTCCAGCGAAATGGACACTTCAAATTTAGGAAAAAGTTTCTAACGAAGTACTTCTCTTACTCTCTTGGGGTGTATTTCAAATTTTCGGTAATCTAAGCCGCCTCTCTAAAGAAATCCTCCTTTACCAACTCAACGATTTTAGACCACCTGTTATTTTTTTTAGTCACTCTGAGATTCAACATATTTTGAGCGCCTCTTCGGCTCCATCTCTGTCCGGACTGTTTCATTCTTTTTTGTACAACTGTCCTGTGAGCTGATTCAATAGCCCCGGAACCAATTATACCTGCTCCGATTTTCTTATACTGCGGATAATTCATTCTTGTTTTGTTAGATTCGTAGTAGTCTATTAACTGCCTGGCTTCCTGACTTATTTGAGGTAAGCCATTTAATTCATCTATTATCTTTTGTACTTCTCCGTTCAGCAGTAATCCTAATCGCTTGTCTAACCACTGCTTCCTCTGAGCATCATCTTTAATCGTGGCTTTGGCATAATCATGTAGGTGTTCGCTGGCATGATAATAATCCAATACTGATATCGCATCCGGATAGGCATCTGCTATCCAGTTTTTTATCCATGTCGCACCGTCTGATATGAAAACAATACGTTGCTTATTTTGACTGTAATAATCTAATGGCTTTTCCATCTCCGCTGTAAACTTCTTATGGTCACTTAGATAGGCCAAATACTGGGAATTGCTTATCCAGCCTGGTTTATCTCCTGCATGGATACAGGATAAACTTTTGAAAATCCTTCCAACTTTTACTTCCTTCCATCCCTCCTCCCTGGTGAATATCATGGAGCCGTCGGCCATGCCGTAAATCACCTCTTCCTTTTTACATGGGGTTAATACTATCTCCTCCGATATCGTTTTACCAACTTCTTCTCCATATACATTGGCTACCCGCCAAACCTGCGATGCGCTTACTTTTATATCAATATATTTTTCCAGTACTTCATTGCAATTCTCATAACTATCCAATTGAGCTGAATAAACCATCAATTCCTGAAGTCTGGGTGAAATCTGAAATCCATTCTTACCCTTACTAAAGGGATGATTGTTATTTATGGTTACCGGACCGAGAGTCGTGAGGTTTTTTTTTACGCTTATCATGGCTGAGGTTTCCAATATTCTTTTCCAGAACTTCTCGGCCCAGACTATTCCAGATTTTGACAAACTCAGTTTCATAATCATAAAAATCGGTAATTAAATTAAGGCTCTTTAATTCATCGTATCGCTTTTCAGCGGCTTCTAAATATTCTTGCTTGGTCATAATAAATGGATTTTAATTATTAAAATTAAACCTTATAACCATTTTGTACCACGAAAATTTGAAATGCACCCCTCTCTTGAATAATGTGGCAAAGTTGCGAAAAAAATTTTACGAGACAGAAATTAAGTCATATACTTGTGTCGTGATGCTGCTTCCTCCTTTCCCAAACTTACGTTGGTGATAAAAGCAGCTTTAGTTTTTTATAGAAGTTTCTTCTTCCAAAAAACAGACACAATCAAACCAATACCCACAATTATATCTACCAGGTTCCAAATTTCTCTGCCTAACGCAATTTTGAAAAATGGCTGAAACAACAAAGCAAGACTAATAAAAATAATTGTGTCCGCTTGTTTTTTTTCTTCATTTGTCTGGTAAGCAAAAAATGTAAAACCTATCATTCCTGCAAACCTTACAAGCTGATAAAAACCGTAAGGCATATCAAATAAGCAAAGAAAAAACAATGCAGCAAGAATTATTTTGATAACCTTATTCATTCTTTGTTTGTATCAATGGTGATTAAATCAAACTCTGGTAACTCTGTTGTTTCAAAGTACTTGCTTGTGATTTTGTCAATAAAACTATCCGTGATAATATCTTCTTCCAAGTATTGTTCAAGGTCAGGAAAGTTAGCTAAAATGGTTTCATCGTTAACTTTCAAACGGTGTCTGATGTTTTTGAAAAATTTGATTTCAGAGTACTCAATTATTTCGTCTGCATTGATGGTTTGTATAGCAAAATCAATCAAAGTCAGTTCTTCTTGCTCTGAAAGTTCTGCTGATTTCAACAAGTTAAAATAATGTTGAATAAACGCTTTTCCGTTTGTGTTGAGTTTCGTTATAAGTTGATTGATTCCTTCTTGAAAATTGAAGTTCTTAAACAATTCGGATTTTTCGCACATTGATTTGATTAGAGCAACTTCTCGTTTGTCAATGTTACCGTCTGCTGCCATACAGCAAAATGCTGTTTTCAGCAAGAGTTTATCAAATGTTATGGTTTCCATTTCTTATCTGTTTTTTTAAGATTTAAATCCAATTCTTGGTCTGTCGTTTTTCTGTTCTTTCTGTTCAATACTTTCTCCATCCATTTTTGCTTTCATCACTTCGTATTTTTTCAACTCCTGCAAAGACACGGACGGTTTGGTTGTTTTGATTATTTTTTCTAATAAACTCATTGTTATTCTTGAATCATCTGCCATTGCTATTGATGTTGCTTCATTAACTATTGATTCAATATCTGAACTAACATAGTTTTCTGTTAGATTGGATAGTTTTTCATAATCAATTCCAAAATCTAACACTTTCTTCCTTATATTTAAACTCATTTCAAAAAGAGCCTTTCTAAGTTTAAAATCGGGTAGTGGCAGATAAAATTTCTTTTCCAAACGCCCCGAACGAAGCATTGCAGGGTCAATCATATCAGGATAATTGGTTGCTCCGATTATGAAAATTCCTTTTTCGCCTGTTCTATCCATTTGAGCCAACATTTCGTTCACAGCACTTTTTGCCATTTCGTGGCTGTCGCTATCACGCTTTGGCAACAATTCGTTTATCTCGTCAATGAAAATAATTGTTGGTGCTTTCTTTTCTGCTTCTTCAAACATTTTGGCAATGTTTTCCTGTGTGGCATTAATATAACGGCTTTTCAATGTACTTGGAGTAGCCAACAAAAAATTAAACCCAACTTCTTCTGCAAAATGCTTGGCAAAAAATGTTTTTCCGCAACCGGGAGGTCCATATAAAATCATTCCATTTGGTAATTTTACTCCATATCTTTCCGCTTTTTCAGGGTTTTGTAAAACATCAATGACAGACCTTTTCATTTCTTTCTTCAAATCATCTAATCCTGCAATCGCATCAAAACCTTTGCCTTTCGCTTTTGAACCTTGAACCTGTCGAAAGGTTTTTTTGGGTTTATCATCCGACTTTATTTTCTGAAATGTATCTATGTCCTCAACTTCTATTTCGCCATTTATGGCTTGTATAAATTCATCCGCATTTTGAAAACGTTCTTCTGTATCATTACATAGTGCCTTTTTCAGAATCAATTTTATAATTTCATCAAGGCCAACAAAATCATTTGAGATTTTTAGAAACGACAATGGTTTGTTCCTTTCCTGCAAAACGGGTCCTTCCACATTTGCTCTGTCTGCAACAAATTTCGAAACATCTTTGAACCAAGCGGGTAAGCCGAAAAGTAATTGATACATTACAGCACCAACAGAAAAGATGTCGCTTTGTGGTGAATATAAACCATTGAAACATTCAGAAGCAACATAGTTCAAATTCAAACCAACTTTATTATATGCTTTTGTAGATGAATGAAAGGAACGAGCATAACCAAAGTCAATAATTTTTGCTTTTGGCACATTGCCCGACAAATCCAACATTATGTTTTGCGGTGTAATTTCGTTATGAATAATCGGTTCGGGTAAACTATGCAGGTGGCTCAAGCCCTTCAAAACATCAATAATAACTTGCTGTACATCATAGTAATTTCTATACCTCTCCCTGCTTATGCGTTCTGCCAATGTTTCGCCTGCAATGAAATCCAAAACCAAGTAAGCATATTTTTTGTTCTCAAAAATCAGTTCGCCACTGCCTTTGTAAGAAACAATGTTTTCGTGCTTTACTTTTTTCAAAAACTCAATTTCCAATAAATTGCTTTCGCTGTCAAATGCCGTTCTACTCAATTTTGAATAATTGAACAATTTCAGAAAATACAATTTCCCGTCTTTGCCTTTTACACGATAGGTTTCAGCATTACTTCCTTGTTTGATGAATAGCAAAACACTATACCTTTCATCAATCAAAAGTCCTTTTGGTAATATGCCTTTGTAAGAATTCATTATTTCAATTTCCTTATACTATTGCTTTCTAACAGTGATTTCATTTGTGTAATTGCCACTTTGTTGAGTTCTAACAACCTATCCGTTTGCGAAATACCTTTTCTAATCAAAAGTGCATTAATACTTTCCATATTGCTCAGTACGACTAATTGTTCTATTGTGGCTTCGTCACGGATATTTCCTTTAGCATTTTGGTTTTGCTCTTTCCATTCTTTTGCCGTCATTCCAAACAAAGCGACATTCAACAAATCAGCTTCGTTGGCGTAAACAAAATTGGCTTGCTGTTTGGTAATTGTTTTTGGCATCAGGTTTTCTTTAATAGCATCGGTATGGATACGATAATTTACTTTCGCTAAAGTTCGTTGCAAGTTCCATTCTAATTTTGACTGATTGTTTTCTTCTTCTTTGAGCCGTTGAAATTCACGGATAAGAAAATACTTAAATTCAGCAGACAGCCAGGTTCCAAACTCAAAAGCAATATCTTTATGTGCAAAAATACCCCCTCCGTAGCGGCCTGATTTAGAGAATATACCTATGGCGTTTGTTATTTCTACCCAGCGTTTTGGGGTTAAAATTAATCTGCCTTCTCCATTTCTAACCGTATGGAAACCCATACGGTTAAAATTTGGATTGTTTACCTGTTCCCAAACTGCCAAAAAATCTACAGTGTAATGCTTACTCATCCAATTAGAAACAACAATTCGAGCTTCTAAATTATCTCTATAACCAGCCATATCGGTTAGAGAAATATAGTCTTCTTCCTGTTGGGAAATTACAGTAATTTCTCTGCCTTCTACTTGTATGGTTTTATTCTTTGCCATAAATTCTGATATTTAAAATACCGCAATTTACAAAAATAATTTTCCGACTTTGAATTTTGCACGATGGGTTTCGACATTGCTCCCTTCTTTGATGAAAAGCAAAACGCTGTATTTTTCATCAATCAAAAATCTTTTTGGTAATATGCCTATGCGAGTTTTCATCTTATTTTTCTTTAAAACGGATTGAATTAATTAGAGATTCCAAATAATCAGCACGCTTTCCGATAGCAGAATCAAAACAAGATACGACACAACATTTTGATGTTTCTTTATTAAAAATTAACACAAATGTCCACTTTATTGCAGGTTCGGTCTGATATATTAATTCCCTTATATAAAAACTATTTCCAGATAATATATAGTGCTTGTCATTTCCAATAACATACTCAAAATTCGACATAGTTGAGTCTGCGAAATCCTGCATAACTTCATTAAAATATTCCTTATTATCGTTATTGTCGTAAACACTATATACCATAAGTGAAACCTCTTCACCAGCTTCCAAATTGAAAAGATCATCATCGCCATTAACTTTTTTCTTTTCAATAGAAAATCCATAAGGTCTTTCAAAAATAATTCTCCCATCTGTGTATTCATTAGACCCTAATTGACTCTCAGTAATTATTTCTGCAATCTGATAATTTCCAGCAGGTACAAATTCCTGGTTTAAAGAAATAATAAACGAAAGCCCTATCCATAACAAACCCGGAACTATGGTTGAGGCAAGATATATTTTATCATTTTTGAGAAGTTTTCGTTCTTCTTTTGGAAATATAAAATTTACCTTTTTAGAATAACTTAGATATAAAAACCAAAGAGCTGAAAGGACTAAAATTATTATCATTCGATTGGAAGAGAAATGGCCACTCTTCTCGGTTTGGTCACTTATCAATAACAGTAACCTGGTAACAAAACCAACAACAAGCAAAATCTTTGCCAACGGAACGGCGTTATTCTTACGTGCAATAAATCTTGTAGCAACATAAATTGAGAGTCCTGACATTCCCAAAATAAAGACTATATCACAAATAAGGCCAACCACAGAGAGCCCCTTAACTCCTAAATCATAATCCGATAAAGACATGTTGGAAAACCCTGAAACAACAGTTATATAACCAGAAGAAAATAATACTAAAATAAATAATACTAAAAATAGTGGTAGTAGTTCCCTTTTCTCTTTTACCTTTTCTATCTTAGGTTCCGTCTGAATAGGGACATTATCCTTTAATAGGATTTTTTCAGCATAAGCATTTTTAAATACAAACTGGAAATCAGTGTTTTCTCGGAAATGATTTTCAATATCCCAAGTTGACATGTCTGGTAAAAAATCATAATTAAGCAAGGCGTTTACAACGCCCCTTTTCTCCCGCAATTCTTTCTTAACTAATTTAATAAAGGCTGGCTGATAAAGTTCCGAAAATTTTAAAATATTCAGAAGCTCTTCATTTGATTTTTCTTTAATATACTCCAAATAATTATTCATAAAAGCATGTCGTTAGACAAGTCAGGAAAATCAGTTTTTGTCAAATTCTTCTTTTGAAATTTGCCTACCGCCTAACACTTGTGGAATAGTTGATTCTTTGATTGAAAAAGTTAATGTCATTACAGAATATCCGGTATCGTCATTGGTTACTTTAAACGGCTGCCCTTTCTGATACACAGGGTCTTTACCTCTTAAAACAGCTTTTGTTTTTGTGAAGTAATAACCGCTTTGAGAAAAATAAATTGTCTTACTTTCATATGACGAAATTGAAACAAGTTCATGTAATGACCCATTTCCAAAGCCTTTCATTATTTTCACGGTCATTTGGCGCTGTGAGTTATTTTCTATGGTAAGCCGAGCCTGTGCAGATACACCAAGCGAACTCATGCAGAGAAGGATTATTACTAAAATATTTTTCATTGCTTTTGATTTATTGTTTATCCTAATGTTTTCCTTGATTTTATAAATCAGAAATCCTTTCGGTAATATGCCTTTGTAACTATTCATTAGTTATTGTTTGTGATCTATGAATAAATTGCTTTCATTGCTCAAAAGATTAATCGTTCCTAAACGATTTCAACAATGATTATTCATTGTTTCTCATCTGTTTAATATATTCAATTTCTTGTTTCGCAAATTCATTTTCAGGGTCATTTTTTAGAATACCTTTTAAAATATCTTCTGCTACTTCATATTGTTTAAGTTCAATCATACAATAAGCCCTTCTTCTTAGCAAAAACATATAAAAGTCATAATCATATTCACTCCGGTCTTCTTCTTTCTTATTAGTTAAGGATTCAAAGTTGTGGTCTATTATCGTTAAGGAACGAATGTCTTTTAAGGCTATTAGACAATTAATAAATTCTGATTGATATTTATATCCACCATTACTGTTTTTTGAGGAAAACTCTAAGTATTTATACGATTTATCAAATAACCCCAATTCATAATAGCAATAGCCGATTAAAAATGAACATTCAATTAAAGTCTGAAATTCTTCATGAGTTAAGTTGTCTTCCCACCATTTGTATTGCAAGACTTTGAATGCATTATTGAAATACTCTATTGCATCCCAAAATCTATTCTCGGTCATTACTTTTTTTCCAAAATAGAACTCCTTTGCGATTTGCGGATGAAAAAGAACTTCTAATAGTTCTCTTTCAAGATAATCCAGTTCTTCGGTCTTATTATTTTTAAGCTTTCCCTTTGCGGAATTAAAAACCGTAAAAAACTCGTTCTCTACCTCTTCCTTTTGTCTATAGTCGAAGGCTATCAATATAGATAAAGACTTGGGTTGAGGATTCATTCCCTTTTTACTTCGTTCAAGCATTACGGTTGGTAAACAAAAGGTAGTTTGAACGTAAAGAGTCTTATCTTTAAGCCCTTCTGGATATTGTAAGTGAACAATTAGAATTGCATCCTTCTTACTTATTGATTTGTCATTGTCAGAATCAGTTTTTGAGTGAGTTCTATATGACAAAGTCAGAACCTTTTGATTCATTAAACCACTACAACCTGCACACAGGTAATTATACTTGCCATTCTCATCTCGGTTGTAATGTTTTAAAAACTCGTAATTCCAAATATTTTCTTCACCCTCTATTGTGGTTAGGGTTCCGTCATTAATTGAGAGGACAGATAATTCTTCTTTCCTAATGTCAAATAATGAATTTATTAATTCACCAAATTTGAGTGAGTGGTTCTCATTTGTCCTAAATTGAAGTTTGTCAGGTTGGTGTTGAAATTCCAATTCACGTCGTAACCAGTATATATCAAAGTCCATTTGAGTACCGTCTTTAAACTCAATTACGGTGTCTTTCCTTGGTGCTTCTTTTTTTCCGAATAATTTATTTAGCATTATCATTTTATTTTTTATTAATTAAAAATTCTTTCGATAATATGCCTTTGTAACTGCTCACTTTTAATAATTTACCTCGGTTGTGGAATAGGTGGTTGCGGCTTAGTTCTATCAATTAAGCTATCGATTTGTGAGCATAAACTTTGCAACTCTCTCAAACTTCCATCATTATTTATATTTGTGATTGCCTGATTAATAAATTGTCTTGCTCTTGTTGCGTTTGTCCAAGTAATCTGGGAAAAGTTGTTATCAATATGTTCTATAAAAATTCTTTCTCTTAATCCATCAGGTAAAGAATTTGTAATAATAGCCCTGCTTAAATCATTTATCTCTTCTATTAGTTCTTTTGCTAAATTCGTTTCTTTACTTTGAAATATTTGCTCAATCTTAATTCTGAAATCTTCTAAATGAGATTTGACTTTTCTCATATCTAAATTGTCGGATTCTATTTCTCCAGATTCGCATTTCTCAACTAATTCTTCTGCCTGATAAAAAGCTTCCTTTAGTTCTTCGCTAACTTTTGCCCATTCATCCGTTGATATGTGTTCTTCAATTTCTCTTCTGTTTTCACGTACCTTGTTTAAAACAGTAATTCTACCACTTGGATTATTTTCGTTGTTTTTTAAATCTTGTTTTAACTCTGATAATCTCGTCAAGCATTTATCTAATGGTAGAGAGGTATTTTCTTTTAAATATTCTTCCAGTCTAACAATATCCTTTTCAATTTCCTTACTAACCCATTTTGAGTCAACTTCTTTGGTTTTAATATCACCTAATCTTACTTGATGTGTCCAGTTAATATCCGGAAAAAATACTGAACAAGTCGGCAACCCTCCATTTTCGTCAAAACGAAGTGTAACTTCTATATCAGATTGTGCAGGAATAACTTTTTTAAAATCATCATTACCTGTTATAATCACACTAGTAACATGGTCACTCAAAAAGCTATCTTTACCTTCTGCATTATCTTCTCCCTGAAAAATTCTTATTTCTAAAGTATCATCTGATTTTCCCGGTACTAATTGTTTGGGCGTTTTGATATCAGAAATAATACCTACAGCATTTTTAAGAATCTTATTTTTTTCCAATCCTTTTAATCCTTTAAACACACCCATTTCTTTTTGCCTATCCCAAATTTCAATGCCTATAAAATAGTTGTTTGTTGGTGGTGGTACATCAACGGGTATAAAGGAAATACTACTTGGCACACAAAGCAAATTGTTTCCTTTGTCATCAATTAAACTAAGGTTGAATACATTGGTTTCCCCTACGTTCAATTGTAATTCAATAAGCGACATCCTATTTGCATTTATTTCATTTTGAGTATTAAAGCCCTTATCTCCTCGTTCAATAAATAGGCTTACCTTTTCTGGTATTGTAGCTTTAGTCTTTTCCTTGTTTATTTTCACATTGATCAAAGTATCGGACTCTAATGTTGCCGAATCATATTTGACATCTAAGACTACTTCTTCATCACCAACAGGACCAATAATCCCATCTTTGGTAGAGGCAAATAATGCAGCACCTTTAGCCACAATTGTCATCGGGTTTACACTTGTATCTATCTTATCCGATATTTGTGCTTTAATCATTTTTTGAAAAACAGGGGAAAGCGTAGGCCCACCCACTAATATCACAGCATCTAAATCATTCTTAGTTAGATTCTTGTTTTTAACTACTCTTAAAGCTAAATCAATGGCTCGCTGATGGATTGGTTCTAAAAGCGTGTTTAATATTTCTTGATTAAAATCAATATTCAGGCATAAATCTTTTCCGTCATCATCTTTCAAATCTATATCACCAGGATAGGTTTTAAGTAAGTCTGTATTTTGTTGGAAAGACAGCTCAAGTTTAGCTTCTTCGGCAAATCTTTTTATAACTGCCCTTAAAAATTCCGATTTCTTATTATCTGTTTTATAAGAGGAAAGATTGTAGTTTTTATAGAGATAAGGTAATATTAAATTATCAACAATCGCTAAATCTAAATCTTTTCCACCCAATTCATTGTCTCCTCCTTTATCAACAACCCTCATCATGCCATCATCATCTTTCTTTACCAAAGCAGCATCAAAAGTACCTCCACCAAAATCAAAAACTAACCAAGTGCCTTTTTTGTTTGGGGCTTCCATATTGTATGCAAGGCAGGCGGCAACCGGTTCCTCTAAAAGCACAACTAATTCAAATCCTGCTAATTTACCTGCATTAATTGTTGCTTGTTTTTGTGCCATATTGAATTTTGCAGGAACGGTTATAACAATTGAATTCAACTTCTCTGTTGTTACAAACGATTTTAATGTTTTCAGCACTTCGGCAGATAGTTCTTCCGGTGATATATCTCTACCCAAATTTGGGCTATGATAGGTAAACGGGTTGGACATTTCCCTTTTAAATTCGATATATGAATTGGGTTTTGTACCATCTCTCAATTCTCTTTCTCTTTCCTGTGCAAAGATTGTTTTAGCTCTATCGCCAACTAAAATTCTCCCACCATTCTGAATGGCAACGCAAGAAGGAATAATATCTGCCCTGCCTGTTGTTACTATCATAGGTTTGCCATTTTCCATTTTAGCAATGGCTGAATTAGTAGTCCCTAAGTCTATTCCGAAATCTATTTTTGTACGCATATTATTTATTGTATTTTGTATCTATTTTAGCTTTTTGAATTATTTCATTTTTGTATTTTATTTGAGGCTCCCAAGTTTTAATGATTATCTCCTTACCGAAATCAATGCTATCATCAAAAATGGTTTCTCTAATTCTCATTGGTATCCTTTCATCATATTCATTACCTGTAAAATCTGTAATTTCATAATCACTTGCATTGAAATAATTCCTTAATCTCCCTAACGAACCCTGTAATGCTATTGCTTCCTGACTGTCGGCTGGGAGCGTATTCGTATAATTGGCAATACGCTGTAACTCATTTGCACTGTTTTTATGAAAAGTATGGTCTATTGTAGATTCCGTTGCATTTAATTTATCCGCAACTTTGAGTTGTTTTTCAATTATATCCAACAGTTGCATTTCTAATTTTGCACCTTCTTGTGCGAGTTCTGTTTTGGTTTGTTGCAACTGATTAACCACTTCGTTTTTGTCTGTTTTTTGGCGTTTGCTCAACAACCAATATAACAAGCCTGAAAGTAAGATTGTAGAAAGGACAACGATAATTCCGTAAAGTGAGTTTTTGCTTAATGATTGGCCAACTTCATCTATCCGTTTATTTGCAGTTTGTTCTGTCGTGGTAATCTTAACGCCCAACTGACTTGCAGTTTGCAAAATAGCGTTGCTATTATTTTGCGTTTGAATTTGCAAACTGTCAATGCTTTGGTTGGCATCAGAAAGTTTGATGTTCAAATTGCCGATTTTAGTTTTTAAACTGCTATTTTCTTTCTGCAAGGTTTGAATACTGGTTTTTAACGGTTGTAATTCTTTAGCCAAATCTTCTTTGGTCAAAGTTTCTGTTTGGGCAAAAGTGTTTACGCTTGCTAACAGGAAAAGAGATATGATTATTTTCTTCATTTTTTGATTACTTTAATAAATTGGTTCAACGCTTTACGAATTAAGGTGTTTACGCTCTTTTGGTTTTTCAATAACTCTACAAGTTTTGGGGAAATGAAATAATATGTTTGAATAAACATTCTACCTGCAATTGTTTTAGCTAAAAAATCATCTCTAAATTTTCGCAACTCAAAAACTTGTGGGTGTTCATAGCTACCGTAAGCCATTGTTGCGATATAACAACCACCGCTACTTGATGAAGAACTGCTTCGTCCGCTTCCTGTTATTACTTGTGAAAGTTGGCTTCTAAGTCCTGATAAAGAGTTTTTGTTTTGATTTACACGACTTCTAAAATCAGAACGCAAATCCATTGCAGAAATAGTATTCGTAACTTCCCAAGCCTCGTCAACTTTTTGTTTGAGTGTGAAAATTACAGCAACTTTTGTTGAAGGATCATAAGTGTTTGCAAACCTTTCTTGAAGTTTGTTAATTTCAGAAACACACATTCCTTGTGCATCAGAGCCTATTCTTGAACTAAGTCCTAAATAAAGTTCGTCTGTACTACCCAAAGCATTTTTTACATTATTCAAATATGGTTTTGCACTTGATAAAAGTTGTTTTGCATTTGCAACTGTTTCAGGTAAACTTTCATATCTGTCAATGAGATTTTTTAGTTGTTCAAAGTCAACTGCAATTCTTTTCTGTTTATCTCTTTCAGGTTTATCGTTAATCCATTCCTGCAAGTTCTCTGTATTTTCTTGTATTCGTTGCTTCGCAACGCTACCAATAGCAAAGGTTTTCGCTTTGCGAAATAAATCCATTGAATAACTGCTTGGGTCTGTGTTGCTATCTCTGTAATGTTTAAAATAGTCAATACCACATTGCAATAGTTCTTCGGCAACCTTATCTGAAATAGATGAAAATTTTATATCGCTTGTTCCTAAAATGCTTTTGAGTTGGTTTATTTCTTTTGCAACGTTATTGTAGAGTTCTTTCCCTGCATTTATTGCATTTGCTTTGTTAGCCTTTCGTTTGCTTTTTGCTGTTTCAATTTGTTGTTCAATTTGCGAAATGGGTTTTTGAACTAACCCTTTCATAAAATCTTGTTTAGCGGAAAACTCTATGTTTGAAACAGCTTCAAAGAATTTGGAAATATTAAACCCCACATCTTGCGATAAGTTTTCAAGAAACAATAATTGAAGTTCTTTCTTCGTAATCTTAAAATGTTCATCAGTAATTTGATCTGTAAACTCTTTGATAAAATCACTTTCAAGAAACTCTATTTTTAAGCTTAAAGCAATTTCAAACATTTCGTCCTCTTCAAACATATCTTTTAGCGCTCCTGAAAAATATAAAGTCGATAGATTATGGTGCGCAGACGCATTCCCTTTTGTTACAGATCTAGCTTGAACTCGTCTACTCCATATTTCTATAGCATATTCAAAATTGCCCTCTTTCATTGCCTCAAATGCAGCTTCGTCTGTAATTGGGTGTCCATTCCAAAACCAAAACAGGGCAGCATTTATTTTGTCGCTGTCCAAATCGAGTTTTGATGCAGCTTCTTCTATGTTTTCTGTTGTTCTGTGGATAGTACCAAATACCTCAAAACTATATGCCGTAAATTCAATAGGAATTTCAGCTTCCGCAATTATATATTGGGGAATCCAAGTGCGATGCTTATTTAATTGTGCTGCTGAGGCTCCCACCAGCAAGCCAAGTATTCGATATGGATTGTTTTTAATTAAATTCATTTAAATACGTTTATAGCGAATAACCCATTAATTTTTCAAATGTGTGAAAGAAATACGCTTGGTTAGAAAGGTTTGTCAAGGGGATACTATTTTTATCCCCCTTTTCAATAAAGCCGAATAATTTTTTCTCATAATTTTTATGTTCCATAAACAATGAACCATTTTGAAAATACATTTTTTTGATTTGATCATGATTATATCTTACGGTTTTGGTTGAAAATATAAATTCAATAAATCCAATCCCCATTCTTATATGCTTTACATTAATCCATTTGCTATTTTTATTTGCTATTAAATCAAACTCAAGAAAGCCTTCTTCTTGAAGTTTCTTTGGCATTTGGCTGACAAGTTTTTTTGTCCATTGGTCAACTGCAAGTGCCATAAAGTAGTATTCAAATGGATACTTATCAGGTTCATTATTCTTGTTCTGATGGGTGCTTTCTAACTTGAATACTTCTTTTCCATTATTTAGCCATAGAAAGATGAAATCAGTCCCTTCATAGCTAAAATTCCTTTTTCTTACTTTGCTACCTTTTAAAAGGTCTGTAACATTATTGAAGGATATTTCATTATTAGTTATGATATTCTCAGGTGAGTTTAAAAAGGAATATTCCGCAAAGCCATTTGTTCCTATGTAGCTACATACACCTTTGAATTTTGTAGAACTGTTTGATACAATTATTGCAATGACAATTGGAATCCCTATCCAAATCGAGATCCATATTGGATTTGCTACTCTACCAATTAGAATGATTAATAAAGATACCGCAAGTGCAATTCCAATATTTTTTAAGTATTTAGGACTTCTCTCTTTAGATGTTAAAGGCTTTTGTCCTTTAAAGTATGATGTTGAAGCGGAAACTATTTCTCCAATGTTTTCAGGTATTTTGAAAAAAATACTTCCTTCAGGAATTCTATTCCCATAATGGTTAATCTCTGGTAATTTATTTGTCAATTTCATTTGCTACGGTATTAAAAAAACTGCGTAGGCTAATTCCCCAAGCTCGTCACAGAGGTTCGACCAAGAACCCGAAGCACAAAGCAAAAAGGAACGCCCACGCATTACCGTAGGCGTTTCCACTTTTACTTCCCTGTGCTTCTAAATTTGGTCGATTTCTGTGACAGGAATTTTTAAAGCGAAACGCTATATTTTTATATGACTTTAATTTCGTTTTATTTCATGAAAAATTTTATTTAAGTACAAAGTTACTCATTATTCTTAATTAGATATGCTCTGTTTTCGTAAAGCGCGTTTTATCCGTACGGCTGGCTGCATTGCCAAAAAACCGGTTGAAATACGGTAACATGACATCTATTACTCGCCTATCACAAGGAGTGGTAGCGCTATAGTCAAGATATACAGGTAGTTCAAGCATAATAAAGAAACATAGCTTTCTTTTAAAAGTTTATAAAATCGGTGATTGAGCCTATTGTTTTTACTGATTATAACGCTTTTATAGTAGTGTCAATTGCCTTTTTCTCAATAGTATCAACAGTTTTCTTTTTTAATGTATCGGCCGGTTTTTTGGTTGTAGTATCTACCACATCGAGTGGCACATTATTTTTTCGGGCAAATTCGTACCTGATTTTCAAAAATTTATTTTCCAGCGAATCTTCTTCTTTCTTTAGCGACTCTATATACCTATTAATCAACTTATTACCACTTGTGTCCTTTTTATGGTTGCTGTATATTTTAATAATATCCTTATAATACACATTTATTACCTTTTTATAAAAATTGCTCATTTTAATGGCGGCATTACGGTAATCGGTTTTTCTTTTAAAGGCAGGCATACCGCTAATGTCCTTTTTGAGAGAGTCGATAATGAAAAGCGATTTCTTAAAGGCCGAATCTGCCTGAAGACTGTCTCTTAGTTTTTTTTGAATGTCTGTTACCGATTTTTGCATCATGGCAATATTTGTCATAATATGCACATCATAATCATACCCCTGGCTAAATTTATTTTCTTTCTTTTTTTCAGAACAAGCCATCCATAAAGAAGTAATTATCACTAATATTAAGAATCTTTTCATTTTTTATGCTTTATTGATCAGTGGCGGGAGCGCCCGAGTCATTCTTGATACCCAAAATCTCAATTGCCAGGTTAGCAGCTATTTGTGAAGCATCTTTTTTATTAAATCCTTTTCCTTTGGATATACATTCTCCATCTACATACACTCCAATAGTAAACAAACGCCTCCCGTTTTCGAGGTGTTCGTCAACAGTGAGAAACTCCAGCACCTTTCCACCTTTTCCTGCCCAGCCGTACAGCTTGTTTTTATGGTTAATTTCTTTCAATTCTATTTCGTCCATAAACATGTGTGGAAGAATAATGTAGTCTGCCACCCAATTGTAAGTTCTTTTATATCCATAGTCAAGGTAGATGGCTCCTATTAAGGCTTCGAGTGTATTTCCAAATATATGGCTGGTTTTCAACGAAATATCCTGCTTATTGTATTTGGCAATTTTTTTCAAACCCATTTTTACTGCCACTTCGTTAAGCTGCTGGCGGTTCACCATTTTGCTTCGCATTTCGGTAAGGAAGCCTTCTTCATTGTACGGGTAGCGACGATAAAGATAATCGGCAACTAAGGCGCTAAGTACCGCATCACCCAGATACTCCAGCCTTTCGTTGTTTTCGTCCACGTTTTCGCATAATGAACGGTGGGTGAGCGCTGTTTTATATAATAGAAGGTTTTTAGGACAAAAGCCCAATATATTTTTAAGCTCTTTTTTTAGCGATGTATCTGATTTATTACCGAAAAAACCTTTTATTAACTTCACAAATATTAAGCGGTATATTTTTTTACTATCATACAGGCATTATGACCTCCAAAACCAAAAGTGTTGCTCAATGCAACATTAACAGTTCTTTCTTGTGCTTTGTTGAAGGTAAAATTCAGTTTGGGGTCCAAATCCGGGTCATCCGTAAAATGATTGATTGTAGGTGGCACTATATTGTGTATAACGCTTTTGATGCAGGCAATAGCTTCCAGCACGCCGGCAGCTCCTAAGCAGTGGCCCGTCATGCTTTTGGTAGCGCTGATGTTCATATTATATGAGTGTTCTCCAAAAACATCCACAATAGCCTTTACCTCGGCAATATCACCCAAAGGGGTTGCGGTGCCATGTGTATTAATGTAATCAATATCGGTAGGTTTCATTCCGGCATCATCGAGTGCGGCAAACATCACGTTTTTGGCTCCCAATCCTTCGGGATGAGGCGCTGTAAGGTGATAGGCATCGGCAGTGGCGCCGCCGCCTGCTACTTCGCAATAGATTTTTGCGCCGCGCGCTTTGGCATGTTCGAGTTCTTCAAAGATTAAAATTCCCGACCCTTCGCCCATTACAAAACCATCACGGTCTTTATCATAAGGGCGGCTGGCAGTGGCAGGGTCGTCATTTCTTTCGCTCATGGCTTTCATGGCATTAAATCCGCCCACTCCCGCTTCGCTGATTACGGCTTCGCTTCCACCGGTAACAATGATGTCGGCTTTTCCTAATCTTAATAAATTATAAGCTTCAATCATGGCATTGGTACTGCTTGCACAAGCGCTCACCGCCGCAAAATTGGGACCTCTGAGGTTGTGCCGCATACTGATTTGTCCGGCTGCAATGTCCAGAATCATTTTCGGAATGAAGAACGGGTTAAATCTTGGTGTGCCATCGCCTTTGGCAAAATCTGATACTTCGTTTTGAAAGGTGATAAGGCCGCCAATACCGCTGCCCAAAACCACCCCGCATCTGTCAGGATTAGTATTTTCTTTGTTTAGTCCGGCATCTGCCATCGCCTGATCGCTGGCTACTATTGCAAACTGGGCAAATCGATCCACTTTTCTGGCTTCTTTTCTGTCCAGAAAGGCAGTGGGATCAAAGTTTTTTACTTCGCAGGCAAATTTTGTTTTAAACTTACTGGCATCAAACAAAGTAATAGGGGCTGCGCCCGATACACCATTAATCAGGCCGTTCCAATATTCATCAATTGAATTGCCCAATGGCGTTAAGGCTCCCATACCTGTAATTACGACTCTTTTCAGTTCCATAAATAATCCTGCGAGTTTGGTTAATTATAAAAACCGCCTTTGCTATGGTACTCCACTGTCAAAGGCGGTATATTCAATTTTGATTTTCACCAACGCCAAAATTGGCGAAAAATCAATCACTTCTTTTAAAACATTACTTGGCGTGTTCTTCCAAATAAGATACAGCCTGACCAACAGTTGTGATAGTTTCGGCTTGTTCATCAGGAATGGAAATGTTGAATTCTTTTTCAAACTCCATGATTAGTTCTACGGTGTCCAAAGAATCGGCACCTAAATCATTGGTAAAAGAAGCTTCATTAGTAACTTCTGCTTCGTCAACACCTAATTTGTCAACGATTATCTTTTTTACTCTTGATGCAATGTCTGACATATCTTATATTTTTTGTTATTGAAATGCAAAAATAAAGGATTTAACTAAATCAACAAGCGTTCAAAAAAAATAATAAATCACTTGTTTACTACCTAAAATTATGCAATTTTACAATAAGAATACATTCAGAAAAAAAAATCTTTTATTTTTTTATTTTATTTGTAAATAATGGCACTCCAAATAATTGATTATGCATCGCAGGAATACCGGCAAATGCTGGATTTGCGCAATCATATTTTGCGTGCTCCATTGGGTTTGAGCCTTACAGAAGAAGATATAGAACAAGACAAGAATAATATTCTGATTGGCGCTTTTGAAGATGAAAAAATGCTGGGTTGCTGTATGCTGGTAAGGGAGGGAGATTTGCTCCTGCTGCGCCAGATGGCGGTTTTGAATGATTTGCAGGGAAAAGGAATTGGCCGTGCCCTGCTTCATTTTGCAGAAGCAATTACCAGAGATATCGGTTACAGAGAGCTGAATATGTATGCCAGAAAAAGTGTTTCAGGATTTTATATAAGAATGGGTTATACTCAGATTGGTGAAGAATTTATCAAAGTTACCATTCCGCATGTGATGATGAAAAAAAGACTATTTTAGCTTTTCAACCTGCTACCAAGCAAATGTCTTAGTTTGACTACCTCTTCATGGTCTCGAAAACCTTCTTTGGGTACCAGTAAAAAGGAACGACTGTCGAAATACAAAAAAAAGAACAGCGGTGTTTCCTTAAAGGTTTTTAAGGCTGAGTATGGCCAACTGCGTTTTCCTTTTTCATGTTCAAGTGTAAAATCGTTCTCATCGAAATACATTGTGAAGCTGTGTTTAAAGGTTTCTGCTTTGCTATATACGAAAAAAGGAAGGATAAACCAAAAGCTAATCATCAATCCAAACCATAAAAACGCATTCAAAATGAAGGCAACGGGGGTTATTTTCCCCATTATGTATAATATCAGTGAAAACAATGCAAACACATTTACCAAAATTATCATTATTCTGATTTCCATTTTGGCAATGAAATGATAACGCAATGCCTGAATGACCTGTGACTTGTGGTATGAAAAGGTGGCGGTCATAAAAAAATTAAGGTTCTTAATTGGAGGTTTTACGTTTTCTTTAGGCAAAACTGCCAAAAGAAAATTTATCCGTTACCTCAAACGTGAAACCCCAAAATTAATTAAGATATTATTTATTTATCATTGATTTTGCTTCAATGCTTAATGTAGCGTGAGGCACTGCACGTAATCTTGCTTTATCAATAAGTTTTCCGGTAACGCGGCAGATACCGTAGGTTTTGTTTTCTACACGCATCAATGCTTTTTCCAGATGGTCAATAAACTGAATTTGGCGGCTGGCTAACTGGCTCAGTTGCTCCCGCTCCATGCTAATACTGCCATCTTCCATCGTCATGTAGCGTCCTTCATCCAAATCGCCGCCTTCGCTGTCTCTTCTGGTGATTAAACCTTGCAAATAAGCCAATTCTTTTTTGGCGGCATCTAATTTTTTAAGAATAATTTCTTTAAACTCCTGAAGGTCGGCATCGGTATAGCGCACAACCGATTTGGCCTTTTCCAACTTATTGGCAGGATTATTTAAAATACTTTTCGAAAACTCAGGTGTATATTTAACCGCTTTCTGTGTGGTCAACTTGGGTATCACTACTTTCGCTTTTGCCTTTGGCGCTTCAACTTTGGCTACCGGCTTGGAGGTCTTTTTTGCAGGCGCTTTTTCGGCAACAGGTTTTGTAGCCTTTAATACTTCTTTTTCTTTTGCTACTGCTTTTTTAGGAGCTGCCTTTTTTTCAACCGGCTTGCTCACCTTTTTAACAGGGGCTTTTGCAACAGGTTTTGTAGCTGTTTTCTTGGCCGGAGTAGCTTTTTTAGCGGGCGCTTTTGCCACTGGTTTTGCAACTGCTTTTTTAGCAGGGGCTTTTGCCACTGGTTTTGCTACCGGTTTGCTCGCTTTTTTTGCAGGTGTAGCTTTTTTTGCAACAACTTTGTTTTTTGTAGCCATTTTTTATGATTTTTTTGTTACAATCGTTTTTAATTCGTTTTCATTTACATCAATAAGGGTGCCACCTTCCGAAATGGGTAGAAATTCGAGTTTATCGGCAAGAATTTCTGTGCAAATATACTGATTATAAGCGACTAATGAGCTTTTTAGCGTATCATTTGTATCTATTTGTACATTTATTTTATCGGTTAGCTCAAATCCGCTGTCTTTTCTGATTTTTTGAATTCTATTTACAAACTCGCGGGCATCCCCTTCCTTTTGCAGCTCGGGTGTAATCGTAATGTCCAACGCCACTGTCAGTTGCCCTTTGGAAGCTACTGTCCAGCCGGGAATATCTTCGCTGGTTAGCTCTACCTCATTGATTGTCAATGTAATAACTTCTCCGTCTATATTCAGATCCATTTGACCGTCTTTTTCCAGTTTAGAAATATCCTCTTGCGAGAACTTAGCTAAAGCGGCTGAAACCGGTTTCATTTTAGCGCCTAATTTTTTACCCAATAAAACAAAATTTGGCTTTATCTTCTTGCTAATGAATGTGTTATCCGGATTGAGGTATTCAATTTCCTTCACGTTTACTTCAGACTTGATTAAATCCTCCACTTTTTCCATCTGGTCTTTCATATTCTGATTAAGTACAGGAATCAATACCTTTTGCAGCGGCTGACGCACCTTGATATTTACTTTTTTGCGTAGCGACAAAATCAGTGAAGAAGTGTCTTGCGCCAGTTGCATTCTTTCTTCTAAACTATTGTCAATCAATGCTTCATTAGCTTTTGGAAATAGTACATGATGCACAGATTCTTCCTGATGGCGATTGGTTATCATATTCAAATTGCGATAGACAGCATCGCTGAAGAAAGGAGCAATAGGCGCCATCAGCAAACAAACCGTTTCCAAACACTCATAAAGCGTCTGATAAGCGGCTATTTTATCATTTTCATATTCGGTCTCTCCTGCCTCGGTACCGTTGGTCTTTTGACGTGCCGGCTTCCAAAAACGACGGCGGCAAAGACGTACATACCAATTGCTAAGATGTTCATCCACAAAGTCTTCTATCAGTCTTCCGGCCTGAGTGGGCTCGTATTCGTCCATGGCTTCGGTTACTTTTTTGATCAAAGTATTCAATGACGAAAGAATCCATCGGTCAATTTCGGGCCTTTTTTCCACCGGTAAATAGGGCTCTTTGAATGTAAAGCCATCCACATTGGCATAAAGTGCAAAAAACTGGTAGGTATTATACAAGGTGCCAAAGAATTTACGCTGTACTTCCTTGATGCCTTCGGTATCAAATTTCAGGTTATCCCAGGGCGAGGCATTGGTTACCAAATACCATCTGGTAGCATCGGCGCCATATTTTTCTACGGTTTGGAAAGGATCCACCGTATTATTGAGTCTTTTGCTCATTTTATTGCCGTTTTTATCCAGCACCAGGCCATTACTCATCACCGTCTTAAATGCCACAGAGTCAAATACTAATGAAGCAATGGCGTGCAGGGTGTAGAACCAGCCGCGGGTTTGGTCAACGCCTTCGCAGATGAAATCGGCCGGAAAGTCGCTTTCAAAAGGCTGGTTGAAAGGCATGGGATCGCCGGCTTTCAGTTTTTCATAGTTGAGGCCCCACTGGGCATAAGGCATGGCGCCGCTATCGAACCAAACGTCTATCAAATCAGGCTCCCGGCGCATCGGGCGGCCGTCATCACTTACCAATATCACATCGTCCACATAAGGCTTGTGCAGGTCCAGAATACCATCATGCAGGTAATGATGGTTAATATCGCCACCCAATACTTCATTTGCCTTTCTGATTTCGGTATTCAGTTCCTCGATGGAGCCGATACATTTATATTGAGAACAATCCTCGGTACTCCAAACCGGCAGGGGTGTACCCCAGAAGCGGCTACGGCTCAGGTTCCAGTCCACCATATTCTCGAGCCAGTTGCCAAAGCGACCTTCTCCGGTACTCTTTGGTTTCCAGTTGATGGTATTGTTCAGTTCCACCATTCTCTCGCGGATGGCAGTGGTTTTTATAAACCAGGCATCCAACGGATAGTAAAGAATCGGCTTGTCGGTACGCCAGCAATGCGGATAATTGTGTTCGTATTTTTCTACTTTGAAGGCTTTTCCTTCTTTTTTCAGGTCCACACTGATGTCCACGTTTACATCTACATAATCCTTTTCGTCTTTGTAGTTTTTTACAAAACGGTTGCTGTACGGCCCCATCCCTTCCACAAACTTACCTTCTTTATCCACCATCGTCAGGATGCCGATATTGTATTTTTGGCCAACCTTATAGTCATCAGCGCCAAAAGCGGGCGCTGTATGCACAATGCCGGTACCGTCTTCGGTGGTAACGAAATCGCCCACCAACACTCTGAACGGTTGGGCGCCCGGAGTTATTTCTTCAATCTTTGCAGGCGAATTGGCCTGATAAGGCATTAGTTGTTCATATTCAATTCCTTCTAATTCAGCGCCTTTGAATGAAGCGATAATTTTGTAGGGAAGAATTTCGCCTTTTTCCCCCTTAAATTCGGGCAAACTACCTCCTTTTACCTCGCCTTCTTCCTTAAAATACTTTGGCAGCAAAACTCTTGCTAATATAACATTCTGAGGTTCATGGGTATAAGGATTGTAGGTTTGAACCAGCACATATTCAATATTGCCGCCTACGGTCAATCCCAGATTGGAGGGAAGCGTCCAGGGGGTGGTTGTCCATGCCATAAAATGGGCATCTTCACTACCTGTTCCTGCGTTTGAAAGCGCCTCAAAAATCGGAAGGCTCTTTTGGTTTTCAACAACTTGGAACAGTACGGTAGCCGAAGTGTCTTTTACATCCTTGTAGGTTCCGGGCTGGTTCAGCTCGTGAGAGCTCAGTCCCGTACCCGCAGCAGGGGAGTAAGGCTGAATACTAACGCTTTTGTATAATAAACCCTTGTCAAACAATTGTTTAAGCAACCACCAAAGGGTTTCGATGTATTCGTTTTTGAAGGTGATATAAGGGTCATTCAAATCAACCCAATAACCCATTTTCACGGTCAGATCGTCCCACTGGCCTTTGAAACGTAAAACTGCTTCGCGACACTTTTGATTATATTCTTCTACCGAAATTTTTGTTCCGATATCTTCTTTGGTAATGCCTAATTCTTTCTCTACTCCCAATTCTACAGGCAGGCCATGTGTGTCCCAGCCTCCCTTACGCTTTACCTGAAAACCGGCCATGGTTTTGTAGCGACAAACCAAGTCTTTCAAGGTTCTGGAAATCACGTGATGGATTCCCGGCATGCCATTGGCGCTGGGCGGACCTTCGTAAAATACAAAAGGCTGATGCCCCTGGCGCAAAGACACGCTTTTTTCAAATGCTTGTGTATCCGACCATTTTTCTAATATTTCTTTTTCAATTGCCGGCAGGTTTAATCCTGAAAACTCTCTGTATTTCACACTCATAATATTATAAAAAGATTGCAAAGTTAATGCATCTATTGCAGAAAAGGGAGGATTTCAGGCAGAAAAGAGATGGGTTTGACGGTAGGAGACGATGATGTTGAAGCAGGATTTTAGGCAAATTCTTTTGAAGGGTCTTAAATGTTTGAGTGGGGGGAGAGGTTATATAGATGTTTTGAAAGTAATATATTTTTAGAATGAGGGTTGGGTTGTATATTTGGGAGTTAACGGTCATTGTAACAAATAAAATCCAAAAGAACCGAAAAACACACGTTAACCTTTTTATAGATTTGTCGTTTGAAAACAGAATATCGCAAAGAATAAAAAGATAAAGGTTCAGAGCGTTAAAATTGTTTAATACGAATACAACAGTAACGATTTTATCTCCCTCACCGACATTGCACGACACAAAGACCCTGGCCATACCGATATTATCATTCAAAACTGGATGAGAAACCGAAATACCATTGAACTTTTGGAGTTTTAGGAAGCAATTTATAACCCAGATCTTAAACCCTTCGAATTCGAGGGGTTTAGAAAACAAACTGAAATGACACAGCCGAAACTACAACAAACCGCTAACATTTGGCAACATAAACATTAACTTTACCAACTATATTGTTCAACGAAAAGACTGACATTCATAATGAACATTGCCCAAATAGAAAACAACTTGCAGCAACTTGTAAAGACTTTCAACAAGGAAAGTTTTATTTACGATTTGCTGCTGGCTTATGGACAACCAAAAGCTACCATTAAACGCATAAAAGACGGTGGACTGAATCTCTCCAAAGTTGATGGTGAAATTTCCTGGAAAAAGAAACTTTTTTTTAAAGCTGTAAAAGGAGAAGATTTACACGAACTCATTGCTAACCTTACTGAAAACGGAAAACCCATTAAACACGACCCCCGTTTTGTAGTAGTTACGGATTACAAAGTCTTATTGGCTGTTGACACCAAAACCCAAGATACTTTAGATATTGAAATCCTTGATATTACCAAACACTTTGATTTCTTTTTGCCCTGGGCGGGTATGGAGAAAGCACAGCACCAAAACGAAAGCCCTGCCGATGTTAGAGCTGCCGAAAAAATGGCAAAACTCTATGACGACATCAAAAAAGACAGCCCTATTTCGACAGGCTCAATACAAGAAACACAAGCCGAAGTTCATAATCTGAATGTTTTTCTTTCCCGGTTGTTGTTTTGCTTTTTTGCCGAGGATACGGGCATTTTTGAAAAAGGGCAGTTTACATATTCAATAAGCAGCCACACCCAACAAGATGGCAGCGACTTAAACGCTTATCTCGATCATCTTTTTGAGGTGATGAACACTCCCAATAAGCAAAGGAGTAATCTCCCAGCCTATTTGCTTGCTTTTCCGTATGTAAACGGCGGACTGTTCAGAAATAAACACACCGCACCACTATTTACACGCAAAAGCCGGCAATCGGTAATTGACTGTGGAGAATTGGATTGGAGCGCCATTAATCCCGATATTTTTGGGTCAATGATTCAGGCGGTGATTACGCCGGAGCACCGTGGCGGATTGGGAATGCACTACACCAGTGTGCCCAACATTATGAAAGTGATTGAGCCGCTTTTTTTGAATGAACTCTACGAAGAATTTGAAGCAGCAAAAGGCAACAATAAAAAGCTTAACGCTTTATTGCACCGAATTTGGAACATAAAAATATTTGATCCCGCCTGCGGCAGCGGCAATTTTTTAATTATTGCTTACAAAGAACTGCGAAAGTTGGAAATGAAGATTTTTAAGGCAATGGGCAGTTTGGCATTCAGCAATATCAGCTTAGGCAATTTTTACGGTATTGAGTTAGACGACTTTGCCCATGAAGTAGCCATTCTATCCTTGTGGCTGGCAGAACACCAGATGAACCAAATATTCTTTAAAGAATTTGGACGCACCAAACCTGCTTTACCTTTGACCGAAACCGGGAATATAGTACATGGCAACGCTACACGTTTAGATTGGGAAATTGTTTGCCCAAAAGAAAAGGATGATGAAATTTATGTTTTGGGGAATCCACCCTATTTAGGGGCAAGAATATTGGATGAAATTCAAAAAGCCGATATGAAGTTTGTTTTCAACACAAAGGTGGAAGGATACAATGATTTAGACTATATCGCACCTTGGTTTTTCAAAGGAGGCGCCTTTATTGAAAATACAAATGCAAAATGTGCTTTTGTATCTACAAATTCAATCAGTCAAGGCTCTCAAGTTGCTTCTCTTTGGCCAAATATATTGACTGATAAGCTTGAAATAGATTTTGTTCATCAATCTTTTAAATGGAGCAATAATGCTAAAGCAAAAGCTGCTGTAATTGTAATTATTCTTGGAATTAGAAACATTTCAAATAAACCTAAATTTATTTTCAATAAAACAATAAAAACAATAGTAAGAAATATCTCGCCATATTTGGTTGAAGGTGATAATGTTTATGTTTTTGGAAGAAGAAATCAACTCTCAAAAGTGCCTTTAATGAATTTTGGAAGTATGCCAAACGATGGAGGATACTTAACCCTTTCACTCGAAGAATATAAACAACTGACTCAACAAGATTCAAGAGCTAAGGCATATATAAAGAAATTTGCAGGCTCAAAAGAATTTATAAATGATATTCCTAGATGGTGTATATGGATCGAAGACGGAGATGTTAAAGATGCTTCAAAAATAAAATTTATTAAAGACAGAATTGAAAAAGTAAAAGTCCATCGAGAACAAAGCGATAGAGGAGCAACAAATACTTTAGCAGCTATCCCCCATAGATTTGCAGAAGTTCGGTATAAAAAAACCAACTCGATTATAGTCCCAAGAGTTTCATCAGAAAGAAGAGAGTATATGCCAATCGGTTTTCTAAATTCTGATTATGTTATTTCTGATTCAGCACAGGCTATTTATGATGCGAAAGAATGGGTTTTTGCAATGATAACGTCAAGAATGCACATGACTTGGTTAAGAGCGGTTGCTGGAAGACTGAAGTCCGATTATCGTTATTCAACAGCACTTTGCTACAACACTTTCCCATTTCCAGAAATCAACGAATCCCAAAAGCAAGAATTAGAAAAGCGTGTTTACAAGGTATTAGCTGAACGAGAAGCACATTCTGAAAAAACATTGGCACAGCTTTACGACCCTGATAAAATGCCTGATGGTTTGCGTGAAGCACATCATCAGCTTGACCTTGCCGTAGAACGCTGCTACCGGTCAAAACCTTTTGAAAGTGATGAAGAACGCTTAGAATATTTGTTTAAACTGTATGAGCAAATGATAGAAGAGGAAAAGAGCAGAGGCACTTTGTTTGAAACCGAAGCCAGACCCAAAAAGAAAAAGAAATGAAAGAGACGCTGATAGAACTATTGAAGCTCTCAACTGAAAATGAAGTTGTGGAGTTTAAGGAAGCCAAAAATCAGTATAACAAGGATAATCTAGGACAGTATTTTTCTGCCTTAAGCAATGAGGCCAATCTCAAAGGACAGCCATTTGCTTGGATCGTTTTTGGAGTGCATAACAATAAGTCTGTTGTTGGTACGATGATCAATGATTCTCAATTAAATGACTATAAAAATGAAATAGCCCAACACACAAGCCCCCGTCTTTCCTTTGAAGAGACCGAGCGAATAGAGCTAGATGGCAAAAATGTAATACTATGTAAAATACCTGCGGCGCCACAAGGTCAACCCGTTTCCTGGAAAGGTCATTACTATGGTAGAGACGGAGAAAGCCTCGGAGCATTACATGATAATGAACGAGATAGAATTAAAATACAAAATACCGCTTTGGACTGGTCGGCTCAAATAATTGCAGAAGCTACTATAACTGATCTTTCAAAAGAAGCCATTGACTTTGCCCGCCAGCAATTTATAGAAAAGAATAAAAAGATTGAAGCTGAAATACAAAGTTGGGATGATGCTTCTTTTTTAAACAAAGCAAAAGTTACCATAAAAAGTAAAATTACAAGGGCAGCCATTCTTTTGTTAGGCAAGCCGGAATCTGACCATTTTATAAACCCTGCTCAAGCAAAAATTACATGGATTTTAAAAGACAAAGACAATATCGAAAAAGACTATGAACACTTTGGATGTCCATTTATTCTAACCATAAATCAGGTTCAGCAAAAAATCAGGAACTTAAAATATCGCTATATTAAAGATGGCACCTTGTTTCCAGATGAAGTTGAACAGTTCGATCCGTATATATTCGAGAGTGTTTGAACAATTGTATTGCGCATCAAGATTATACTTTGAACGGGAAAATTAGCGTGGTTGAACGAGAAGACGGCATTTTAACTTTCAGCAATTCAGGAACATTTATTCCAGAGTCTGTTGAACATGTAATTAATGCAGATGCTCCGGAATCGAGGTATAGAAATCCTTTTTTAGCCAACGCAATGGTTAATTTGAATTTGATTGACACAATCGGAAGCGGAATAAAGCGAATGTTTAATATCCAAAGAAAAAAATACTTTCCATTACCTGATTATGATGTAAGCAATAAAAAAGTTCAAGTTTCAATCATTGGAAAAGTTTTGGATGTAAATTCTGCTAAGAAGTTAGCGCAATTACCAAGCCTTACCTTACAAGAAATTATTTTACTTGATAAGGTATCTAAGGCAAGAAAATTAACAAATGAAGAAGCAAAAACTCTAAAACAAAAATTTCTTATTGAAGGCCGAAAACCCAATTACCATATATCGTCAATTGTGGCCATAAATACTGATGAAAAAGAACAGTATATTAAAAACAGAGGATTTAAAGACGATCATTACAAGAAAATGATATTGGACTACATCAATAAATATGGATCAGCAACAAAAGAAAATATTTATCAACTAATTTTAGATATTCTTCCGGCAGTTTTAGATGAAAAACAAAAATCAAATAAAGTTCGAAATTTAGTTTACGCCCTGTCTAAAAAGGATAAACTTATTGAAAATCAAGGAACAGGAAGATATCCTAAATGGGTTTTGAGTTTATCTAAATTAGATAAACCAGATAAACTTTAGATAAACTTTAGATAAACTTTAGATAAATACAAGCTTATAAATATGCCTGACATCGTAAAAATAGAATATCACCAAACAGGTTCAAGCTCAAATACCAATGAACTGGGTATGCGTGAGATGCAACAAAAAGCTTATGAAGCCAGGGCATCGCAATACATTCTTTTAAAAGCGCCGCCTGCTTCGGGGAAATCAAGGGCATTGATGTTTATTGCTTTGGATAAGATTAAAAACCAAGGCCTTAAAAAAGTAATTGTGGCTGTACCTGAAAGGAGTATCGGCGGTTCTTTTGCTAAAGCAGCATTAAATTGTAACTTTTTTCTTACGGAATAGTGATTCCAATACTTTCTACCAGTT
>ENA-UOUJ01000111-UOUJ01000111.1-activated-sludge-metagenome-genome-assembly--contig:-NODE-111-length-71962-cov-54.218949_pt1 | contig 71962 bp, 59 predicted proteins | sample MGYA00249839_ERZ747224 | MGnify/ENA primary metagenome ERZ747224 (study PRJEB28782, sample SAMN03220277) | activated sludge metagenome | biome: wastewater; feature: sewage sludge; material...
AAATTAAATTAGAAAACTCTAACTCAAAATGGCACTAAAAAAGGGGGAGCCTACAACATGGTTACATACCTTCAAACCGGCATCTGCAACCCATCATTACTTTTTAAAGAAAACCTCGGTAGCCCCTGAACCATATTTAGGGTGTGTGGCATCGGTAAACGATCGGACTTCCCGTTTGAGTTTTAATGCTTCATGTATGGATTGTTTGAGCACTCCCTCTCCCACTCCATGAATGAAAATCATGGAATCCAACCGATGCCCTACGGCAATATCGTACCAGGTTTCAAAAGCCCGCATCTGTACATCCAGTATTTCCGAAGGTTTCATGGTATGGTAGTCATCGGTCAGCCGTTCAATATGTAAATCTACCACTGAACGCGCCGGAGGCAGATGCCTGGAACCCTCCTTGGCATCGTACACTTTAAAACCTGATTGTTGCAGTTTCGACAAATCCATAACAGCCTCTTGTACTTTTGCAGGATACTCCTCAAACAAAGTATAGGCAAAACTGGCCTCCTGTTTACCGAGGGTATCCTGAATGCGTTTGAACAATTGCTTGCCTCCCGGTTTCAACTGTGCTTCATGATAGGGTGCTCTTCGTTTATCCTTTTCCGTGAGTGAAAATTCTACATTGAATTTTATGCTGTCATTGAGCTGTTCAAAATCAATATCGTGCACATAAAATCTACTGCCCGCCCGCAGGGTGTTTTCCAGATCAAAGGCAGGCTGATTGTTTACCAGGTATCTGTACACAAAATGATAATCTTCCTTATTGTGGTTCACCAGGTAAATTTTCAGGCGTTCCACAATATCATCGTCGAACACATCCTTATCCAGTACCGGAAGAAAGCTCAGGTAAACGCCCGTGGTATCTGATGGAGATGCAGGATTCTTTTCTTTTTTAATCTGATCTACATAAACCGTTTTGGGTGCGGGCACCGGCTTGGGTTTGGTGAACATATCATAATACGGAAAATCCAGCTGATCGGTAAACACGGGAAATCTGACGCCTTTATCATTCTCCACCATCATCATCTCGTGATTGATTACATCTACAATTACACCCTTTTCTCCGGTATGTTTTACCACCACCTTATCGCCAATCTCAAATTTCATGATGCAAAGGTAATACCTTAAGCTTTGGAGGCCAGTTTGCTATTTCTTAATCCATACAGGAAGTAAATCGCCAGTCCCAGCGCCATCCAAACAAAGAACCATTTCCAGCTTACGGCCGGAATTTCAATCATCAGATAAGCACAGGTAAGCACTCCCATCACAGGGATGAGGGAGAATTTTTTCAGGAACGTAAACAGTGCCGCAACAATCAGGAAAGCCACATACACTAAAAACAAAACTTCCTGATAGCCTTCATCTGAAATATTTTTTATGGCCAGCTCTAACCTGTCTACCGAATAATTGATAAACAAAGCGGCTAAGGCAGGGATAATCCATTGACCATTGATATAGGGTAAACGGAATTTGCCGGGCTCTTTAGGCAAACGGGGCAGTAATAAAACTCCACCGGATACCAGTACAAAAGCGAACAGTGTACCAATGCTGGTTAAATCAGTTACCAGTCCGCCCTCCATGAGTAACGCTCCTATTCCTACAATCACCCCGGCCACGATGGTAGCAAAAGATGGTGTTTTATATTTTGGATGGATGCGGGCAAATTTGCGTGGAAGTAAACCATCCCGGCTCATGCTCATCCAGATTCTGGGCTGCCCTAACTGGAATACCAGCAACACCGAAGTAGTAGCCACTACAGCGCTGATTGAAATAATCTTTTCAATCCATGGAGCACGTTGTTCAAACACAAATGCCAGCGGATCGTTCACGCCTTTAAACATGCTGTAGTTTTCGATACCAGTAAGTACGAGTGCGATGAGGATATACAACCCGGTACAAATGAGCAGGGAATAAATCATTCCTTTGGGCATATCGCGCTGCGGATTTTTACATTCCTCAGCCGTGGTTGATATAGCATCAAAACCAATGTAGGCATAGAATACAGCCGACACCCCCTTCAGCACACCCTCAAACCCATTCGGCATGAAGGGAGTCCAGTTGTTGGTATCTACAAAAAATGCACCGGCCACAATCACGAAAATGATTACCGCCACTTTGAATATCACCATGAAATTGGCCGACCGTTTACTTTCTTTGATGCCGATATAGGCCAGCCAGGTAATCAATCCTACAATAATAAATGCCGGCAGGTTGATGAATATTTTTGTTCCGCCAATGGAAGGAGCATTCTGATAGGCTTCCACGGCAAAATTGTAATTCTTTACTTGTTCGGGCGTGAGTACCGCGCCGGAGGACAGACCGGCTGATGCTTCCTTAAACGCATGTTTGGCGGTCATAGGATCTACCAGCAACCAATCGGGCAGGTGAATATTAAAAATATGCACGAGCAGGTTATTGAAGTATCCGCTCCACGATATGGCCACCACAATATTTCCGATCGCATATTCAAGAATCAGCGCCCAGCCAATAATCCAGGCCACCAGTTCACCGAAGGTTACATAAGAATAAGTGTAAGCACTACCGGATACGGGTACACGACTGGCAAATTCAGCGTAACATAACGCGGAGAATCCACAGGTAATGGCGGTGATGATAAACAGGATGGAAATACCGGGACCGCCTTCATAAGCTGCCGAACCAATGGTGGAGAAGATACCGGCTCCCACTACCGCTGCAATACCCAGGAACGTAAGATCGCGCACACCCAATACCTTATTCAGTCCTTTGTGTTCCTTATCATTTTGCTCCGCTTCCGCTTTAATAACGTCAATGCTTTTTCTCCTCAGCAGTGGATTAGCCATGTTGGTTTTGGTTTAGTGTTCAAAATAGCAAAAAAATTCTAATGCTCCCGCATCATCAGGAATTCTGCCAGGTTCCGCAGTTCACATTTTCGTGCAGACACCACCGCAATAGTTTCTAAATGTTCCATTGCCATGCGGTAGTATTGTTCTTTCAAACTAGACGCCCAGGCATCTGCCCCTGTACGGCGAAAAATTTCGGTAACCGCAGTAATTTTTTCTGCAGGATGTTCCGGTTGCTGTTTCATCCAGTAATTCAGTGCCTCTTTATCATTACCGGTGGCATGAGCCATAGCGTGTATTTGCAGGAAGGTTTTTTTATTGGCAATAATATCTCCTCCGGGTTGTTTTCCAAACTTGAGTGGATCGCCAAACACATCCAGGTAATCATCCTGAACCTGAAAGGCAATGCCCAGATTTTTCCCAAACTCGTAAAGGTGTTGCTGATTGCCCAAACCCGCGCCGCCAATAATCGCGCCCATCTGTAAACTTCCGGCCAGTAACACCGAAGTTTTCAATGCAATCATTTGTGTATACTCCTCTGTTTCCACCACATCTTTTTGCTCAAAATCCATATCCATCTGCTGGCCTTCACACACTTCCCGCGCAGTTTTGTTGAACAACAATAGTAAACTCTGTAAATTGGCATGCCGCACCTTAGCCAACTGTTCGTACGCCTGAACCAACACCACATCTCCTGCCAGCAATGCGGTAGAATCTCCATACACTTTGTGTACCGTGGCCTTTCCACGCCGCAGCGGCGCTTTATCCATGATATCGTCGTGAATCAATGTGAAGTTGTGAAACAACTCAATGGCCTGCGCCACAGCCAGGGCTTCGGGATGCAGCTCATCAAACAGCTCATTGCCCATTAACACCAGTATAGGACGGATTCGTTTGCCGCCAATCGACAAAATGTATTGTGCCGCGTTGTATAACTGTTCGGGCTGTTCCGGAAACTGCCGGCCTGTAAAATGTTGTTCAAAGAGTTCAGATAATTCCTTAAAGCTGTGCATTCGAAAGGATACGTTATTTGGTTTTCTTTTTGGTTGATTTTTTGGTTGCTGCTTTTTTGGACGTTGCAGTTGATTTTGCACCGGAGGATTTATCCTGTATCCACTCATAATCTAACTGACGTTTGGTAAGATTGGCAGCCACCACTTTAATTTTCACCTTATCTCCCATTCTGAACACTTTTTTGGTGCGTAACCCTTCCAGCGAATAATTTTCAGGGTCGTGCCTGAAATCATCGAATTCATTCAGGTACTGCACACTCACCAGTCCTTCACATTTGTGATCAATGGTTTCAACCCAAAAACCAAAATTGGAAACACCGCTGATGATGCCATCGAACGTTTCTCCAATAAATGGTTGCATGTATTCAACCTGCTTGTATTTATTGGCAGCGCGTTCAGCTTCCATGGCTCCACGCTCCCTGTCGCTGCAATGCACACATTTCTCCTCCATATCCTTGTCGAGCTTAAGGTTTTTATCTAGGCATTGCTGAAGAATCCGGTGAGCCATAATATCCGGATAACGGCGGATAGGCGAAGTGAAATGACAATAATTGTCAAACCCGAGGCCGAAGTGCCCAATATTCTCAACGGTATATCTGGCCTTGGCCATGCTGCGGATACCAATTTGTTCCAGCACGTGTTGTTCCGGCTTTCCGTGAACATCTGCCAGCAGTTTGTTGAAAGATTCGGCAATAGCCATTTCATCTTTCAGGTTGAAATGATACCCAAACTTTTTGGCGAATGCCACAAACATTTTCAGTTTCTCTTCATCCGGTGTATCGTGTATGCGGTAGGGAAAAGGAATAGGCTCCTTATTCACTTTAATTTTAGAAACATACTCGGCAACGGTTCTGTTGGCCAACAGCATGAATTCTTCGATCAGTTTATGAGCGTCTTTACTTTCTTTAACCTGTATACCAATGGGCTTGGCATTTTCATCGAGCACAAAACGAATTTCCTGTGAGGAGAAATTAATCGCTCCCTTTTTAAACCGCTCTGCGCGCAGTTGCTTTGCCAGATCGTTCAACAACAGAATGGCCTTGTAATGCAATCCTTCTTTTTTCTCAATCGTATCCTGTACTTCTTCATAGCTAAAGCGATGATTGCTGTGGATGATGGTTCTGCCAATCCATTTTGTGGTAACCACCGCACGATTGGTTATCTGAAAAATAGCCGAGAAACATAATTTATCTTCATTCGGCCTAAGAGAACAGAGTTCATTGGAAATTTTTTCAGGCAGCATGGGAGTCACCCTATCGGGAAAGTAAACACTCGTTCCCCTTTGATAGGCGGCCTTATCCAGTAAGGTACCGGGTTGTACAAAATGGCTGACATCAGTGATGTGTACACCCACTTCATAATTCCCGTTATCGAGGTTTCGGATGGATATGGCGTCATCAAAATCACGTGCATCTACCGGGTCGATGGTAAAGGTGAGAATATCCCTGCAATCCTTTCTTTTCCTCAGTTCTTCGCGGGTTATACGGTCTTCCAGTTTATTGGCTTCCTGAATCACCGCGTCTTCAAATTCCAATGAAAAGCCTGACTCTGTGAGAATCCCCCTCATCGCCAGGTCACTTTCATCTCCGGCTTCAATCACCTTAATGATTTCGCCCTGAGGCTTGCGGTCGTTTTTATCCCACTTCACTAAGCGGGCTAATACCCGTTGCCCGTGAACTGCATCTTTCATCTGATCCGCGCTAATGTAGAAATCAGGGATACGATCTCCATCCGGAATGAAAAAAGCTATCTTGCCATTTACTTCCAGGGTGCCGGTAAATTCAGTTTGTTTTCGGCTAACCACTTCCGTTACTCTCCCTTCTTTTCTTTTACCGTTGCGCATGGGGATGATTTCCACACGAACAGTGTCGCCGTGAAATGCCTTACCAAAATCGTTGGGTTTAACCAGAATATCCTGTTCCAGTCCTTCCACAATAACAAAGCCCATTCCGCTTCTGCTCACTTCCAGTTTACCCTTCATCAACTCGGCTTTAGATGATTTGGAGGATGAGGTTTTCTTTTTCTTACTCATATGAATTACAAAAAAATTTATCCGGCAGGGCGCCGGTAGTCTATGCAAAGTAAGGAAATACAAGCGCTTTTATCACAGAGATTTTTACCATTTCGTGGAAAAAACGTTTGAAACCTATATTTTTAAGTAACTGATTCACAAAACGATGTCGGGCACAAAGAACATCATACAGGAAATGTTGCTGGCCGAGCACTCACGCCGCCAGTGCGATGCCATCATTCAGTTTGTGGGAAACAACCCGCGCAGATTCCGTGCGCTGTTAGACTGTATGTGTGGTGAAAATACCGTTTTATCGCAGCGTGCTGCCTGGCCAATGTCGGATATTGGCATCCGGCACCCGAATCTGGTGTATGAATATATCCAATCATTTCTGGATGAGTGGATCAAACCGAACCGGCACCCCGGCATCCGAAGAAACATCACAAGAATTTTTGAGCACATCGAAATTCCTGAATCGGCTGCCGGCACTGTACTGCACCATAGTTTTTCTATGCTGGAAGACCCGAAGGAGGCCATTGCCGTAAAAGCAGGCTGCATCACCATCCTGCAAAAATTCACCGGGCCCTACCCTGAAATTATTCCTGAATTTACTTTTTTGCTGAACAACCTGAAAAGCACTCCTGCATTAAAAGCCCGACAAAAAAGGGCCTTCAAGGCGTTGAAAAGAAAGAGCTGATTTAGTACACCGAACGAACGCGAATCGTGTCTTTTGCCTTCTTCAGCAGTGATACAGCGCTTTCGCTGAGGTGTTTATCAATATCCAGCACCACATAGCCGATCTGATCATTGGTTTTGAGGTACTGACCCACCACGTTGATTTTATGTTTGCTCAGCAGGCTGTTCACATTTCCCAGCACCCCCGGCACATTGCGGTGTATATGCAGGATGCGGTGTGTATGTTCTTGCGGCGGTAATGCCAGTGCCGGAATGGTAATGGCACCAGTTGAAATTCCTTTTTCGAGATAATTCAGCAGCTTGGTACTCACATCCACTCCAATATTTTCCTGGGCCTCTACAGTGCTTCCCCCAATGTGCGGTGTAAGCAATACATTGCTCATGCCTTGCAGGGGCGTATGAAACGGATCACCATTTTTTTCAGGTTCCACAGGAAACACATCGAGTGCGGCACCGGATAACCTGCCTGATTTTAACGCCTGCTTCAATGCCGGAATATCTACCACCTCGCCTCTGGCATAATTGATGAGCACTGCTCCTTTCTTTACCCACGACAGGGTGGTTTTATTGATCATGTTTACAGTGGAGGGCAACTGAGGAACGTGCAGGGTGATGATATCGCTGACAGACAACAAGGCTTTAAGCGATTTGCAATCGGTTGCATTGCCCAGAGGCAGCTTGGTTTCTGCATCATAAAACTTCACCTGCATTCCCAGGGCTTCTGCCAGCACACTCACCTGCGAACCAATATTACCATATCCAATGATACCGATGGTTTTTCCACGCAACTCATGACTGCCCCCGGCATCTTTCTGCCAAAAACCTTCATGCGCCGCTTTGTTTTTATCCAATAATTTTCGCACGAGCATGATGGATGCTCCGATTACCATCTCCGCCACACTGCGCGTATTGCTGTAGGGCGCGTTGAACACGGCAATGCCTTTGCGGGTGGATGTATCGAGATCTACCTGATTGGTGCCAATGCAAAAACAACCAATGGATTGCAAACTGTTGGCCGCTTCGAGCACCTTCGGTGTGATATAGGTTTTACTGCGGATGCCCAGAATATGAACTCCACGAATGGCCTTGATGAGCGCGGCTTCATCCATCGCATAGTTCAGACATTCAACCGATTGATAACCGGCATGTTTAAACTGCTGAACCGCGGTTTTACTGATGTTCTCTAAAAATAAAATCCTGATTTTTTCCTTGGGATAACTTGTTTTGGACGATACTGCCGGCATATTCTCTTATTTTTGAACGGATATCCGTGATAAAATTAATGTTTTTAAATTCCAATGACGTACTTAAATACAGGTTACAGGCTGCAACAGACGCTGATATTGATTTGTTTACTCACGCTGGTTGCCTGTAAATCTCAAAAGAATAAAAAAAATCTGCAGAAAGCGTACCTGATTGATTTACCTCATTATACTCTTGAGGAAAGTGAAAAACAATCCCTGCAACAACAATGTGCTGAATGGTACGACAGTTTCCTGAATCCGTCTAACTTCAACGGAGGTATTCTGGTAGCTAAAAACGGAGTGCCGGTGTTTGAGAAATACCGCGGTGATGTAGCCCTCAAAGAAGGTTTACCCATTAATGAGAACACCCCTTTTCATATTGCCTCTGTAACCAAAACCTTCACCGCCATGGGCATCCTGTGGCTGGCGCAACAAAACCAGTTGAATATAGACACCTCCCTGAACCAGATTTTTCCGGGGTTAGATTTACCGGGCGTTACCATCCGCACCCTGCTCAACCACCGCAGCGGATTGCCCAACTATGCTTATTTCATGGAGGATTTAGGATGGGATAAAAAAAGTATTCTAACCAACCAGGATATCCTCAATGCGCTCATCCACCGCAAAAAAGAAATCAAAAATATTGGCCGCGCCGACCGATACTTCAGCTACTCCAATACCAACTACGCCCTGCTGGCGCTGGTGCTGGAAAAAATATCCGGTAAATCGTACACCGAATTTATGCAGGAACATTTTTTCAAACCGCTGAATATGAAAAACACATTCGTGTTCAGGATGAATGACAGTTTGCACAACGGTTTATCATACGACTGGAAAGGCCAGGAAATTCCGGCTAACTTTCTGGACGATGTGTACGGTGATAAAAATATTTACAGCACGCCGCAGGATTTACTTCAATGGAGCCGTGGCCTGCGCGAAGGCATCCTCTTTACCAAAGAAACCCTGGAAGCTGCGTTTACGCCTTACAGTAATGAAAAACCGGGAATTAAAAATTACGGCTTAGGCTGGAGGATGAATGTATATGAAGACGGAACCAAAACCACTTTCCACAATGGCTGGTGGCATGGCAACAACGCGGTGTTCATCCACCTGATTCAACCCAACGCCACCATTATTGTTTTGGGAAATCGTTTTACCAGAAACATTTATAAAGCCTACAAGCTTGCGGGCATATTCATCCCGAGTTTGAGAAAAGTACTGACTGAACCGGATCAGGAAGGACACGGCGCTCCCTGATTTTGGTAGATGATTAACCATTCCGCAACTCCCTATCCAAAAAAGAGATATGCCAGCAGGATTGAAGTAATAATACCTGCCAGATCAGCCAGCAGCATTGCGCCCACCGTGTAGCGTGTATTCTTCACCGCCACGGCGCCAAAATACACGGCAATTACATAGAAGGTGGTATCGGAAGATCCCTGTAACACACAGGAAAGTTTACCGGCAAATGAATCAGCCCCGAAGGTGTTCATCGTATCCACCATCATACCACGGGCCCCGCCTCCGCTGAACGGTTTAACCAGCGCCGTAGGAATTCCATCTATCCAGCGTGTATCCATCCCCGTTGCATTCACCAGGGTTTTGATACCATCGATAACAATCCCGAATGTACCGCTGGTACGCAGCAAACTGATGGCCACAAGCATGCCTACGAGGTAGGGAATTATTTTCACTGCCGTTTCAAATCCGCCCTTGGCACCCTCTACAAAAGCTGAAAACACATCCAGCTTCCGGTAGGCCGCCACCCCAATAATCAATAAGAAAATCAATAAAATTAACCCGCTGCTCAGCGCCCCTGAAAAGACTGAAACCTCATCGGAACTGAGGGATTTTATATACACCACCAACAGTGCAATGAGGGCAGAAATTCCGGCAATCCACGCGATGATAACGGGATGGGCTAAACGAATTTTCTGTTTGAAACTCACAATAAACAGGGCGGCCATGGTTGCTGCAAAAGTGGCAATCATGCAGGGGATGAATATGTCCATCGGGTTCTCCGCTCCTGCCGCCGAACGCAGGGCGATGATGCTGACCGGGATCAGGGTGAGCCCGGAGGCATGCAAACACAGAAACATGATTTGCGGATTGGAAGCGGTGGTTTTATTCGGATTGATTTCCTGCAAACTTTCCATGGCCTTGATGCCAAAGGGCGTAGCCGCATTATCCAGTCCGAGTAAATTGGCAGAGAAATTCATCATCATATGCCCCATCGAAGGATGATTCTTCGGAATGTCGGGGAAGATGCGGGAAAAGAATGGTCCGATTAAGCGCGACAAAAACCTGATGCCGCCTGCTTTTTCGGCAATACTCATCAACCCCATAAACAACGCCATGAATCCTATAAGGCGGAGGGAAAGTGTTACGGCCGTCTGACAGGTTTCAATGATGCCATCTGCCTGTTGAATCTTGTAGGTTTTCACCGCCCCATCTTTGGTAAACGCGGCCTTGTACTTTCCGTTTTGGGAAGCTATCGCCAGCGCCTGTGCAGAATCGGCCACTGCCGGACTACTCTTTTTAATCACCAGGGTATCTCCCGATTTTCCGGCCACCATTGCATTGTACATGGTGGGAGCATCGGAGGTAAAAACAACCTGAAATGTGGCTACAGCGATTGCGATTAAAATAAAGGCAGACCAGATTTTGCTTAATGCCATAACGAGCGTGAATAATGAAAGCCAAATTAGTGTTTTTCAACGGAACACCTGCTCAACTTTTGAATAAAGTAAAATCAGCATGAAGATATAAGTTGCTTAACATGAGCAGCAAAAACTACCGATGGATGTTGTGAAATCATACCAGTTGTTTGTTACAGGGTTTAAATAAATGCACAAAAACCCGGTAAGAAAAATTACCATCAATCCATAAAAATATGCTGATGTTTGTACATTTCTTCCCTCCATCCGGAATCCTAAATCCCCTCCTATACTGCATATCACAATCAAATTAAATCTCCATTATCATACTTAGCCTTACCTTTGCGGCCTCGAACGTTTCGGGCGATGGATGAAATCGTCCTTTTTTAAAACAGAAGCAGCTTTTTATGGCATTACAAGCAGGTATTGTAGGATTACCCAACGTAGGAAAATCTACTCTTTTTAACGCAGTAAGTAACAGTGCGAAGGCCCAGGCCAGCAATTACAGGTTTTGTACCATTGAACCCAATGTAGGATTGGTAAATGTACCCGACCCCCGGATGAATAAACTCGAGGAGCTGGTAAAACCCAATCGTACCGTCCCTACCCAGATTGAGATTGTGGACATTGCCGGTTTGGTAAGAGGCGCCAGCAAGGGGGAAGGACTGGGAAATAAGTTTCTGGCCAATATCCGCGAAGTGGATGCCATCATACATGTTATCCGCTGCTTCGAAGATGAAAATATTCTGCGTGAAGAGGGTGCCATCAACCCGGTGAGCGATAAGGAAATCATAGAAACCGAACTGCAACTGAAAGACCTGGAGAGTGTAGAAAAGAAGGCGCAGCGCATGGAAAAAATGGTGAAAACCGGCGATGCTAAAATGAAGTCGGAGTATGAAGTACTGAAACGTTGCCAGGAGCATTTGAACAACGGTAAAAGCATCCGTTCACTCGGGTTGACCAAGGAGGAGAAAGCAGCCGTTGCCGATCTGTTTCTTCTGACAGATAAACCTATTCTGTACGTGGCTAATGTGGATGAAGCCTCCATGCATACCGGCAATAAATATTCTGAAGCCCTTCAGGAAATGGCTAAGGCCGAAGGCGCCGAAGTGATTGTAATGACCAACGCCATTGAAGCACAGATTGCTGAATTTGAAAATCCGGAAGACAAGGCCATGTTTATGGAAGAGTATAAAATGACGGAGCCTGCCCTCGACCGACTCATTCATTCAACTTATAAACTGCTGAACCTCCTCACCTATTTTACTGCCGGCGTGCAGGAAGTGAGGGCCTGGACCATTCAGCATGGATGGAAAGCCCCGCAGGCTGCCGGTGTTATCCATACTGATTTTGAAAGGGGATTTATTAAAGCAGAGGTGATTGCGTACGATGACTTTATAAAATACGGCTCCGAAGCCGCCTGTCGCGATAACGGACGGTTAAGAATTGAAGGGAAAGAATATATCGTACAAGACGGCGATATCATGCACTTCCGCTTTAACGTGTAACAGCGGTTTGCCTGACAGACCCGATTTTTTTCACCATATACGATATTCAGTTTTAACGGCCGGCTTGCCGGGAAGGTTTGACCGTTTGTCATTCTGTGTTACAGTATCTGTAGTGACATCTTGTCTATCTACGTCAGTTTTCAAGGCTTTCATTTCTGAAGATGCACTTACTGCAACCACGCGAAACTTAGGTAAAACGCCATCCGCCGCCTGTTTGTTGGTTTGTATCATGGCAGTACGTTTTTATCAAATATATCGCACAAAAACACTGCCGAATTAATCAATGTGCAAATCTTTTTGGGCAGCTTTCTCCATCCAGTCAGGTTCGCGGGGAAGCGATAATGCCTGAACCACTCCTAAAATAAAAATCAAGGCCACACTGCTGATCAGCCATGTTTTTTCATAGCTCCAGTAATGCCCGATATCAATTTTGTGAGATTGGAAAAAGTGGATGATATCCCTTATGAACAGCACCACCCAACCAACGATGGCAGGGCCGAGGATAGCCAGCGAAATCCAGCGTACGGGTTTTACCGGATACGTTAAGGTGCGTCTGAAAAATATACTGAATGCGGTAACAAACAATACGGCGGGCACGCAAACCATGAAAACGGCAAATACATAATCCAGCCACGACATATACCGCAGCACTCCAAACACCAGCTTCATAAAGAAGAAAAGCAATACCAGGGCAAACAGAAATGCCATCCCGGCCAAAAACATATTCAAAACCAGTTTTAGTTTTTTTTCCGGATCAGCAGCTTTCAGTTGTACGGGTATTTCCTTCTTTGTCATTTGAAATAACTGAGGTTTGTTTTAGGTGTTAGTGTAAGCAGTGTTTCATAAATCAGCCGGATGGTATTTTCAATATCATCCTTGTGCAACATTTCCACAGTGGTGTGCATGTAGCGTAAAGGGATGGAAATAAGCACCGACGGACAACCATCATTTGCATAGGCAAAAGATTCGGTATCGGTTCCGGTACTTCTGCTCACGGTTCGGAACTGAACAGGAATTTTATTTTTATCTGCGGTTTGCTCAACCAGGTTCAACAATTTATTGTGAACTGCCGGTCCATAACATAAGCTGGGGCCTTTTCCACAATGGCACTCTCCTTCAATCATTTTACTGATCATTGGAGTGGTACTATCGTGCGTTACATCAGTGATGATGGCTACGTCGGGTTTAATACGGCGGGCAATCATCTCAGCTCCCCGTAAACCAATTTCTTCCTGCACTGCATTCACCACATACAGGGCATAGGGCAGTTTCTTTTTATTCTCTTTGAGCAGTCGAGCCACTTCAGCAATCATGAAACCTCCAATGCGATTGTCGAATGCACGGGCTATCAGGTATCCATGTGCAAGTTCATCGTAACCTTCTTCATACGTGGCTACCGCACCGATATGTATTCCAAGAGCTTCCACTTCCTTTTTATTTCTTGCGCCACAATCGAGCCACAGGTTATCTACCTTGGGTTGTGGTTCCTTTGAATCACTATTATTGATGCGCGTATGAATGGCCGGCCAGCCAAATACGGCTTTCACCACTCCTTTACGGCCGTGAATCAACACACGTTTTGAGGGTGCAATCTGATGATCTACTCCACCATTGCGTTTGAGGTAAATTAACCCTTCCGGCGAAATATAATTCACAAACCAACTGATTTCATCTGCATGCGCTTCAATAACAACCTTAAAAGGTGCATTCGGATTGATGATACCAACGGCTGTTCCGTAGGGGTCAGTCATAATATCATCCACATACTGCTTTATATATTCAATCCATACTTTTTGTCCGCCACTTTCAAAACCTGTAGGCGAAGGTGTATTGATATAATTTTTAAGGAACTCGTACGAAGCGGGTTTCAGATTTTTTTTAATTGTTGACTTAGCCATGAATGTTGATTTATGCTGCAAAATTATACAATACCTGCAAGATACGTTGCAACCGCAGAACACAGCATTAATCCGTCGGTATATAGATAATAAAAATGATACGACTGTTTGCTGAATGCCTTTCTGAACAACATGGCCACGGGCAACACCATGCTCCACAACACCACACCTGTGAGCACGGGGAGGAAATGCCACACTGAATACACAATGGCCGTGGTATATATCCCGATGGAAACAGCCATCCATCTGTAGAGGGTAATGGAGGAACTGTCGGTTGCCAGCGTGCGTAAATTCAATTGCCTGTCGTTTGCTGCATCTCCCACATCAAAAATGATGTTCAGCATGAATATGAAGGAAAACCGGATGAGGAGTAAAGGGATGAGCGCGGAAGCATCATCGATATCAGCCAGCGGAACCATCACCGTGGCAATGGTCCATACAACGGCTAATAAAACCGTTTTAACGGCACCCGGCACACGAAGTCTGGTGCCTGAAATGGACAACAATAACGGCAAGGCATACATGCCACCAATAGCTGCAGTGATCAATAACCAGGGAAAAGTTACGGGATAAGAAACGATGAGTGCTGTACCTGCTGAGGTACCCATAAAAAAGAAAGCTCCATGAGCCGGTTGTTGCAACAAAACCTGGGGCATGGATTGGGAGCTGAAATGAAACTTGCTGATAAGCCAGTACACATTATATCCTGCGAGTGTAAAACAACTCACGGCAAGGCACAAAGGCCAATGTACCGGGAGGTTCATCAGGTGGTAACTCTGCACACACAGGGCACCGGCACAGATACTCACAAAAACAGAATGCGTCAGTATCATGTGCCACCAACGCTGCATCAGGGCAAGGTATGGAAGATGAACGGTTCGGGAGTTACAATAACGTTGCTTTTGTTCTTGGCGAAATCCTTGATGTAAATTTCGAAGTACAATGTATCGGAATACGGACGCTGATTAAAGGGCAAATCCCTTCCACCCAACACACTGAACAACCCGATGGATACTTCTGCTTTAAAATTCTTCTTACCGGCAGAGCCAATGTCGGGGAAATACAACGTAGAATCTACAAAATTAGTAAACAGATTTTTCAAATAGATGATGGCGGTATCCCTGCCCGGCTTGAAGCCCAAATCGCCATTGGCGTCGGTTACTTCGAGGAAAATATGGGGCTGACTACCAATGGTTGTAAAGTTAGAGGCCTGATTGGCATCAAAACGCTTGAAGGTAATCTGAGGGGCATCCGTAAACTCATCCTTATTACAGGAGCTAAATACCACCACCACTGCCAGCAGGAAAACAATACGCATGTTGCAAGATTTTTTCAAATGTACAAGACTTCCCCCAAAAAAAGCAGTTAAAAAACCCTCCTTACCTTCCAAATTATATCTGCACTTTTGCAGGGTGGATACATTGGAACAACTGGAAAAGAAAATCTTCACCGTACAACCCGTCGAATTTGAATCGCTGGCCATACATATATTTAACCAACAGTACCTGCACAATACGCTATACAATCGATACTGTAACCAACTGCAAATTGATCCTACATCAGTAAACAAGCTGCAGGACATTCCGTTTTTGCCGATATCGCTTTTCAAGCAATTTTCGGTTACTACCACTGAATTTACACCCGAGTTAATGTTTGAAAGCAGCAGAACCACCGGAAGTACGCCCTCGGTTCATCCGGTAAAAAAGGCGTCCCTCTATCAGCAAAGTATCCTGCAAGGGTTTGAACATTTTTACGGGAAACCGGAACAGTATAGTTTTCTGGCATTACTGCCATCCTATCTGGAGCGCTCAAACGCCTCCCTGGTGTACATGATGGAATACCTCATGCAACAAACGTCTCTGCCCGGGAATTTTTACCTGCACAATCCGGAAGCATTGTATCGCCAATTGCTGGATAACGAGAAAAAGGAAATTCAAACCCTTCTGATTGGAGTAACCTATGCCTTATTGGATTTTGCAGCACAATTTCCGATGGAACTGAAACATACCCTCGTGATGGAAACGGGAGGCATGAAAGGGCGAAGAGAAGAAATGACCCGCGAGGAAGTGCATGCGGAACTGATTCAGCAATTGGGTGTATCAGAGGTGCATTCTGAATATGGTATGACGGAACTTCTGTCGCAGGCTTATGCCCGGGCGAATGGCGTTTTCGAATGCCCTCCGTGGATGAAGGTACTTGCGCGAAATGAAGAAGATCCGTTCGACATCTATACACCGGGCACCCCGGGTAAAGGCGTTGCCAACATTATAGATTTATGCAATCTGTATTCCTGTGCGTTTATAGCAACAGATGATCTGGTATCTATTCAGGCAAACAATCAGTTTAAAGTACTGGGCAGACTAGACAATGCAGACGTTAGAGGGTGTAATTTAATGTATACAAACTAATGATTTACAGTATATAATAAAGACTACCTATACTTTAATTAAATATTAAAATACTTTTAGAAAACACACTGTTTAGTACTCTAATACACTCTGAATCCATGTAATTTCATCGTTTATCTGAGAGGGTTCTTCACACATTCTGAATTGTTTTCTACCCGTCACACCCCCATTTTTTCGAACCAGATGTCTGTTTCATTACATCCCTTACCCCCTGTTCGTCTGGTGAATTTTATAAAGAATCAAGCATGCCCTCCATCAGTTGATATGCACTCCATCCTACCCTGTTTAGTAAAAAATATCTTCTCTATACATCAACCAAATTCCATTGATTGGAGGTTTGATAATAAACACCCGCAACTGTGTTCCATAACTTTCAATACATTTATCCTTCAAAATATTGTACTGAATGTCATACCCCTATCAGATTAAATCGTTCGAGGCCTATCAGGAAGCCTATCGGCAAAGTGTTGAAAACCCGGAAGCATTCTGGAGTTCGGTAGCTGAGCATTTTACGTGGAGGAAGCGATGGGATAGCATACTGAACTGGAATTTCAAGGAACCTCGTGTAGAATGGTTTAAAGGTGCCAGATTGAACATTACGGAAAACTGCATCGATCGACACCTCGCCACCCGCGGTGAAGAACCGGCCATCATTTGGGAGCCGAACAATCCTGATGAGAGAACGCGTATTGTAACCTACAATCGTTTACACAAGCGTGTGTGTCAGGTGGCGCAAATGCTCACCAACCTTGGTGTGCAAAAGGGCGACCGTGTATGCATTTATATGGGAATGATTCCGGAGCTGGCGTATGCTGTGTTGGGCTGTGCCAGAATTGGAGCTATTCACAGTGTGATATTCGGAGGCTTTAGTGCACAAAGCATTGCCGACAGACTGGAAGATGCGCAGGCTGATTACATCATCACCTGTGATGGTGCCTTCCGCGGTAATAAGGATATCCCGTTAAAATCGATTATTGATGATGCGCTCGTGGGCAATAAAGTTGTAAAGAAAGTGATAGTGTATACGCGCACCCGTACGCCGGTATCCATGATTAAAAACCGAGACGTATGGTGGGAAGATGAAATGGAGCACGCCGAATCACAGATCGAACGCGATGGTGTGGTTTCGTTTCCGGCGGTGGAAATGGATGCGGAGGACCCGCTCTTTATCCTCTACACGTCCGGCTCTACCGGTAAACCCAAAGGAGTAGTGCATTCCTGTGCCGGATACATGGTATGGACCAACTACACTTTTGTAAATGTATTTCAATACACTCCGGGCGATGTACATTTCTGCACCGCAGACGTGGGCTGGATTACCGGGCACAGTTACATCGTGTATGGGCCGCTGTCGGCCGGAGCCACTTCGCTGATGTTTGAGGGCATTCCCACCTGGCCCGATGCCGGGAGGTTTTGGGAGATTGTAGACAAGCACCAGGTGAATATTCTCTACACAGCGCCCACGGCTATACGAAGTTTGATGACCTATGGGGATGAACCGTTTCAGGGTAAAAATCTCTCCTCATTAAAAGTGCTGGGCACCGTTGGTGAACCCATCAATGAAGAAGCCTGGCATTGGTACAATGAAAAGGTAGGAAAGAAAATTTGTCCGATTGTAGACACCTGGTGGCAAACAGAAACCGGCGGCATTCTGATCTCAAACCTCGCAGGCATTACACCCGCTGTACCAGGCTGGGCCACCCTTCCGTTGCCCGGAGTGCAACCGGTACTGGTGGATGAACAGGGCACAGAAGTTACTGCTCAGGATATTGAAGGCGTGTGGAAAGGGAACCTATGCCTGCGCGCGCCCTGGCCGGGAATCATCCGAACCACCTATGGCGATCATGAACGATGCCGGACGAACTATTTTGCTACGTATGAAAATCTATACTTCACCGGAGATGGCGCATTGAAAAATGAAGCCGGGCAGTACAGGATAACAGGACGAGTAGACGATGTATTGAATGTGAGCGGTCACCGCATTGGTACCGCCGAAGTGGAGAATGCCATTAATATGCACGCCGGTGTGGTAGAAAGTGCGGTGGTGGGTTATCCGCATGATATTAAGGGACAGGGCATCTATGCCTTTGTAATTTGTTCCCAGCTGCATCATGATGAAAGCCACACCCAGCAGGACATTTTGCAAACCGTGAGCCGGATTATTGGTCCGATTGCCAAACCCGATAAAATTCAATTTGTGAAAGGACTGCCCAAAACCCGCAGTGGTAAAATCATGCGCCGCATCCTGCGCAAGATTGCGGAAGGGGAAATATCTAATTTAGGCGACACCTCTACTCTCCTCGACCCCGGAGTGGTGGATGAAATTGTAGCCGGAAAGCTGTAACCGAAACACCGGAAGTGTGACTATAAACACTCATCCGTTAAAACCGACAATGCGGAGGATGTGGGAGCATTTATTAACAGTTATACGGATATAATAAGAAACATAAGGGCATTAATCGGCGAATACTTTTCTTCGTAAGGGACTTTGTACGGCAAACGTTACCGAACTTGGCTGCATATTTCGCGAAGCTTGCATCCAAGTTAACGAAATTATCTTAGGACAATTAAAATCCTCAATGTGTCATACTACCCATTGATCGCAAAGCAATTTGTCTGCAGTTGTTAAATTCTCTCTTTTATTTCATCAATGTATTCTGGAATACTAATTTTTTCAATATAATCTTTTGCTATATCGTCTGAATTAAACTGGCTTACCTTTTCGTCAAATAGACTTGTGTTAAAATCAGTAAAGTCGTAGAACATTTTGAGTGGAGGATCTTGTCCATTTATCTTTAGAGTCTCGCTCGACCAACTATATAAACAGTCAAATACCTTCTTAGTATCATTAGAGTGAACTTTAACATCAAAACCATTTATATCAGAAATAGCCTTCATGTAATCATACTTATTTGCTTCAAGTATCAAAAATTTCTTAGCCCTTAATGGATTTAAACCACTATTCCTAAGCCCATAGTCAATTCCTAATTCGAAAGGCATATTCATTCTAGCAAACTCATCAGGCTTTTTAGATTTAACGATTGATAAATCATGAATACTGTATTTACATGACTTAATAATCTCAGTAATTTTTTGCAACCTTACTTGACCTGAGTCAGAAACCTCTAATGACAACCTTGGGCTATAACCATTTCTTATCAAAACATATAAAATAGGCTTTAAAATATCATCGATGTAGTTTCTATCAAATGGGCAATTTATAAATACGTTCTTTGCGAAGCTCATCAATGCTTTTTGTCTTTTGGTGGATTAGGATCATTGCCATAAGAGTTTCGGTTCTGAATCATCCCGTTACTTTTGTGTATATATAACTCTGTCCTTTCACTTTTGCTTATACTTCTTCCAAAAGCTACTGCCTTTTCTTTAGTTTCAAATTTTCTTGTTGCTCTTTCAGCCCCTGACTTCTTAACCGCCCATCCAGAAGATGATGGTACTACATGATTTGATTTCTTTGCCATTTTCATAGAATTTCAGTGAAGTTACAAATTATATTTGATAAAAAAAGCTGCAACCGGGTAGGGTACCCGAAATGTACCCCTGAGAAAATCGACCTTTTCAGAAAAAATTGGTATTTTCAAATAAGGGGGAAGGATACTCGTATCCCCAGGGGGAAATAGAAAAATACAACAGATTGTTTACCCCTTTTGGGGGATGGTTATAATGCCTCAATACACCTCCTGCCCCAACCCGTTTCGAAAATCAATATTCCATTCTTGTCATTGACTTACATTATATTTTCAGTCCGTATGTTCATCTGCAATAAATAAACATTTCAGGTAAACAATGAACCATCAGCAGTGTATGCACAGGCTCTAATCAAGGTGGAGGCTAATCCTTATGGAGGGACTAAACTGTTTGAAAAAATCATGAAAGAAAAATTCGGGCTCAATCCGAAGTCCCTCATAGGCAAAACCAGGAACACTAAACTTAAACGTATTCTTCTCAAAGAGATCCCCCTTTCTTCCGGCCAGGTACCCCAGTGAAAAAGAAGTGGGCACATGCACCTTACCAACTCCCTTTGTACTATACTCTACAAACCGAAAGGTAATAAAATCGTTTCTGCGTATCCGTAAGTTGTCATCGGCATTTCTAACAAACAAAAAGTGGGGTTCCCACAAAAGTTTAAACACATTGCGTTCGCCGATATACGAGCCCTTCACCCATTGAATACCCACAGCGGCAGACGGCACCCAGGCACTTCGTACATATTGAAATCCTACATAAATGTCAGGCTCTATGAATGATTTTCTGCTCTTTTTAACCTCAGACTCGTATTTAACCCAGCGCTGATCTATCCAATTGTATGAGACAGGAAATGAAGATTTGTATGCATGCTTCCCGTATACTAAGGACTGCTGTTGAGCAGTATTAATGGCATCGGTTAATAGCTGATTATTAAAGCTTGCCATATCGTTTATATCGTTGAAGGTAAAAGTGAGATAATATAATTGTTGGTAGCGGTTCCCTTTGGTATCGGTGCGAAAATGCGTTTGTAGGATAACCCGCAGTGTGTCCTTCCCTAATTTGGTGGCACTGGCCTTTCCGTCTTTATACTGATACCCATCGCCGTACTGAGGAAATGCCCTTACCCTGAACTTGCTGCTGTCGCTCAGGTAGAGGTAATCTACACATTTCACTATGTTAGCATAATCGGGTTGCTGAACTACAGACTGTATCTCAGACCAAACTTTTTGGGTGAGATTTGGAATCTGCAGGAGTGAATCTAACTGATTGGCATGAAAAAAATGTATCGTAAGAGATGTTCCGTCATTATGGTAAAAGGTATGAGCCTTTATAAGTTTGGAATGTATGGCAGACTCTGTAAATGCAAACTCCTTAATCTGTGCCTGCGACTGAGTAATCATGAACGCGTAGACAAAAATTACCGCTATTTTTTTCATATTGAACGAGTTTAGGTGAACTACTTTTCAGTTGTTTCCATTCAATGAATCATACAATACAAGGGTAACGGCCGGGAAATGCCTTACGAACTTAGCCGTTTTATTATATCAAACAACTTATAATATGTTAAAACAACTTTAAAGACGGAACGTGCTTCACCGGCTGCCCGAAAGCTTTTATTCTTTGAATGACAGATATTGAAACAAAATGCACGTTGGTGTGCGTTGTTAAAACTTGAAACATGACATGGAAATGCAATCATCTCAACAGATATTTGCGATTCCAAAAACGAACGGAAAGCAAATGGTGAGCACAGATATGAAAAAGTACATTTCTATCCAGGGGAAGCACGGTTTAACAGCAGGCGTTTTACTCTTTATGTTCGCCTTTCTGTATACATCTGCATCAGCACAAAACAATCGTATCACCAACCACCACACCATTGGTTGGTATAATGTGTTCGGGACGGTGAAATTCCACTCCAAATGGAGCCTGCATACAGAGTATCAATGGCGCAGAAATGACATTGTTGAAAACTGGCAACAAAGTTTATTGCGTGTAGGAGTGAATTACCATCTCAATCCGCGGGTTTTATTCCGGGCAGGTTATGGCTGGATTGAAACATTCCCTTACGGCGAAACGCCCATCAATGGATTGGGTAAAGATTTTACCGAACACCGCATTTTCGAAATGGTTCAGCTTCAACACAAAGAAAGCATTGCTCATTTTTCTCACCGCTTCATGCTGGAACAGCGCTTTGTAGGCACCTACCGCTCACCGGATTCATCCAAGGAAGATGATTATCCGATGCTGAACCGTTTCCGTTATATGTTCAGGCTTCAGGTTCCGTTAAAGGGTAAATCTATTCAAGCGAAAACACCCTATGTAGTTTTGTATGATGAACTATTTATCGGCTTTGGGAAAAATGTAAATGCCAATATTTACGATCAGAACAGATTGGGGGTATTGTTAGGCTATCGGCTGAATGATCATATGGACCTCAACGCCGGTTACCTGTATCAGAATGTACAGTTAGGCCGACAAATCAATCAGCAAAACGTGTTTCAAAATAACCATGGAGTAATTGTGAATCTTTCCGTGGACGTCAACGTGCAGAAACGTAAATAAACTGTTTTGTATTATAACTTTTCCAAAGTTTAAAGCTTTAGAAAATATTGAACAGTTTTGTACATCCCACACCCCGGAGCATAAAAAAAGCCTCAGAAGTATATTCTAAGGCTTTTTTGTGGTGATCCCGCTGGGACTCGAACCCAGGGCCCATACATTAAAAGTGTATTGCTCTACCAACTGAGCTACGGAATCTTTACCCTTTTTTGAATTCAATGAAACTCATTGCTTTCAATGGGAGTGCAAAAATAAGGTAAAATGATTTCAGAGCAAATTTTTTTCAAAGAATCACTGAATGAAACATTTAGCCACATATGAATTTGTTCTCCAATTGCGCCTATAACGCCCTATTTTTGCCAAAATTCATTGGAGCATGCACCCATTTTTTAATCATAAAGTGGTAGCCATTACCGGCGGGAGCGACGGTATCGGTAAAGCACTCATAGAAATACTCCTGTCTATGGGGGCCCGGGTGGCAACCTGCGCCCGCAACCAGGATAAACTATATGATTTACAACTTAAGTTCTCCACTTACCCTTTGCACTGTGTGGTGGCTGATGTGAGTAAATACAACGACTGTGAGTTGTTTATCCAGTCTACCCTCAAACAATTCGGAGGCATCGATATCCTCATCAACAATGCGGGCATTTCCATGAGGGCTTTATTAAAAGATGCCGACATGGAGGTGTTCAGAAAAACGATGGATGTGAACTTTTTTGGTGCTTTGTACTGCACCAAACTGTCGCTCCCTTCCCTGCTGGAACGAAAAGGCACCATTGTGGGCGTGTCGTCCGTTGCCGGATTCAGGGGATTGCCGGGTCGCAGCGGTTACTCTGCAAGCAAATTTGCATTGAACGGATGGCTGGAGGCCATTCGCACCGAACTGATGGATGACGGAGTGCACGTTATGTGGGTATCGCCCGGCTTTACGAGGAGCAATATCAGAAATGTGGCCCTCGATGCAAGCGGCAAGGCTCAGGGAGAATCGCCCATGGATGAGGGGAAACTGATGAGTCCTGAAACCTGCGCCCAACACATCCTTAAAGCGATAGAACATAAGAAACGCACCCTTGTGTTAACCGGTACCGGTAAGCAGGCTGTTTTCATGAACCGTTTCTTCCCGGCCTGGGCTGATAAACTCACACACAAATTTTTCTTTAAAAACGGGAAACTGATTAAGTAACTACAGGAACAACATGGCATTGATTACCCTTACATCTGACCTCGGACTCCAGGATTATCTGGCAGGTTCTGTGAAGGGACAGTTGTGGAAAATCAATCCGTCGTTTCATATTGTTGATATTTCTCATTCCGTTATTGCATTTAATATTTCCCGAGCGGCCTACATCTGTAGAAATGCACTCAGCCATTTTCCGGATAATACTTTTCACCTCTGGATGATCAATTTATTCGACAATAAAAATGACCATCTGCTTCTGGCACGGCACAACCATCAGTACATCGCCTGTGCGGATAATGCCCTGCTTCCCTTAACCATTGAAGGCAAACCCGATGAAGTGATTATGCTGCCGATTCCGGCGGACACACCCAGAAACATTATTGAGTATACGCGGCTTTTTGGTGAAGCCATCCGGCATATAGCTGAAGGAACCCCCCTGAGCAGTTTGGGAGCAAGCGCATCGCATCTTAAATACAACGACCCATTAACGATTAGAACCAGCGGTAATTCCCTGGAGGCTAAAGTTATTTTTATTGACAGTTACGAAAACGTTATCCTGAACATCCATCGCAATCAGTTTGAAACCATTCGTAACGGAAGAAAATTTCAAATCGTATTAAAAGGAAACGAAACCATAAACCGCATCAGTGATTCTTATGCGGATGTTGCTGAAGGCGAAAAACTTGCACTGTTCAATGCATCAGGATATCTGGAGATTGCCATTAACAAAGGAAATGCTTCAGGATTACTGGGTTTGCAGTTGTATGCTGATACACCCGATAACATTTCGCCCAACTTCCTGAGCAGAAGATTGATGTATCAAACCGTAATTATAGAATTTATCGATTAACTTTAAACCCAAAATTGTACAACATGAAAAAACTTTTTACCGTATCTGCATTTTGTTTAGCCGCACTGGCCGTTGATGCACAGGTTCGTATGCCGCAGCCGTCCAGTAACCAACACATCAAACAAGAGTTTGGTCAGGGCATGATTGAACTGAATTACTCCCGCCCATCCGCCAAAGGCCGGGCTGTATATGGCAACCTTGTTCCTTACGGAAAATTGTGGCGTACCGGCGCTAATGCAGCCACCCGCATTTCATTCAACGAACCAGTTCAAATCAATGGTAAAAACATCGACACCGGTTCCTATGCACTGTATACCATTCCGGGTGAGAGTGAGTGGACCATCATCCTGAATAAAGGATATAAAAATTCAGGTACTTCAGGTTACACTGAATCTGATGATGTAGTGCGTTTTAATGTAAAGCCCACCAAACTTCAAACACCCGTGGAAACTTTCACCATTCAGTTTGCGAATGTGGAAGCCATGAAAATTGACGTACAGATTGCCTGGGAAAAAACAATGGTTTCCTTCCCTATCGCAACAAACTTCACCGATAAACTCCGTGCAGAAATTGAAGAAGCTCTGAAAGGCGAGAAGAAACCATACTGGCAGGCTGCTCAGTTTTATAATGATTACGACAAGAACTATGCAAAAGCGCTTGAAAACGTAAATAAAGTACTCGAGTCAAACGACAAAGCTTTCTGGGTTTGGTTGTTTAAAGCACGTGTACAGGAAAAAATGGGAGATTATGCAGGTGCCATCAGCAGCGCAGAAAAATCCCTGGCCCTGGCTACCGAAGCTAAAAACGACGACTACATTAAAATGAACAAGGAACTGATAGCAGAAGCTAAAAAGAAAATGAAATAATCCTTTTCAACTGTTATTTAAAAGCTGCGGAACTGTTGTTTCGCAGTTTTTTTATGCATGAACCTGAGCAGATGCAGATTGTTCGGTAACAACCAACTATTCCGATATTGTTTTTGGTTTGAACTGATGCTGTACCCATTGAATGATGTAGCCGATGGCAATCACCAGTATGGCGCCTATCACATTGAGCCATAAAAACGAAATAACATCCATCATATAAATCATCACCACCAGTATCTGTGCAATAGCTGCAGCCGTGAATACGGCATGTCCTTTAATATACTTCATCCAAAAAGCAACCAGAAACACCCCTAGTATTACGCCATAAAAAATCGAGCCGAGGATGTTTACTGTTTCTATTAAACTGTTCCCGATGTTGTGTGCAAACATGGCCACTACAATGCAAAAGATGCCCCAGAAAAAAGTGTACCACTGAGAGGTTTTGAAATCCTGATGCTCGGTGGTTTTCTGCACACTGAACTTTTTATGAAAATCAACCATGGTACAGGCCGCCAATGAATTCAAGGCCGCTGCAATACTGCCCCAGGCGGCAAGAAATATGACTGCAAACAACAAACCGATTAATCCTACCGGCAATTTATCTTTTACAAAATAGAGGAAGATGTAATTATTATCGTTTACATCATACCCCGGCAAAGCCTGCTGTAACAATTTTTTATAGGTTTCCCGGTGTTGTGAAGCCAGCGCCTTGTCGTTATTGTTGAATGCATCGTAATAGGCCGTTTCAATAGATTTCAACTGAGATGCATAGGGTGTGGCACTGGCGAGTTCCATTCTTTTTTGATCGAAAAACACCGGTGGTTTGCTGAACTGATAATACATAAATATCAGTACACCGATGAGGAAGATAAAAAACTGCATCGGCACTTTTACCAATCCGTTCATCAGCAATCCCTTCTTACTCTCGGTGGTATTTTTGGCCGTAAGGTAGCGCCCCACCTGACTATGGTCTGTACCAAAATAACTCAATGCCAGAAAGAAACCTCCAATAATCCCGCTCCAGATGTTGTACTTGTCTTTCCAGTCGAAACTACCGTCGCTTTTAAATCCTGTAGTAATGACATTCATCTTGCCCAATGCCGTTGCTTCCTGAATGGCTTCTTTAAAACCCACACCTTCCGGCAACATGCCTACAGCAATATATCCCACCAGAAAGAGTGAAACAAAAACGATAATCATCTGCAACACCTGTGTGTAGGCCACCGCGCGGGCACCACCGGTCATGGTATAAATGATTAATACACCTCCCATCAATATATTGGTAACATAAATATTCCAACCCATGATGGAACTTAATATCAGAGATGGTGCATAAATACTGACTCCGGTGCTTAATCCCCTCGACAAAAGAAATAAAAACGAAGTGAGTGTACGCGTTTTTAAATCGAAGCGATTCTCCAGAAATTCGTAGGCCGTATATACTTTGAGTTTGTTATATACAGGAACGAAAAAAAAACTGATGACAATCATCGCCAGCGGCAAACCAAAATAGTATTGAACAAACCGCATTCCATCGGAATACGACTGGCCGGGACCGGTAAGGAAGGTGATGGCACTGGCCTGGGTGCCCATAATACTCATCAGCACCAGAAACCAAGGCAGGTTGCGGTTGCTGAGAAAATAACCTTCGAGGTTACGGGTGGTACGACTTTTATAAATGCCATACACAATGATGCTGATAAGCACCCCAATCAAAACAATCCAGTCGATGATATGCATGTGTACTATTTTTTATCGGGCCAGCAAATTGGCCAGCAATCTGAACGCGCCCGGCACCCCCGCAGGCAGTTGTCTGAACAGCGATAATCCGGTATAAACAAATTTGCCGCTGCCATGAGTAGCCACAATCAACGCACCTGGTAATGGTTTCTCTCCGGGATCATTCATGCTCAGTAAAGATGTGTAAGCCGGATCAATATCTCCTGCATGGTACACACTCCGCTCCTGTACCCATCCTTCAAAATCTGCAGCAGTAATTGTATTGGGATGATTGAAGACGCGGTGCTGAGCGGGTTGCATAGTTACCGGCGAATGTTCATCCGTTATTCTGTTACGCGTAACGGTAAACGGATAAGGCCCAATCTGGGCTTTCAGCGGTGCAATGCGATTGTTTGTATTGTATTGTACCAGTAGCACGCCACCTCCATGTACATACTCCATCAATACCGGATACACATCATATAGCCAGTCGTGAATATTATAAGCACGTACACCGGTTACCACGGCATCATACATTTTTAATTTTTCACGTGTCATATCAGACTGCTGCAGATAATCCACCTCATACCCCATGATACTTAGGGCATCCGCCACTTTATCACCGGCTCCGGAAATATAACCGATACGCTTACCCGAAATTTTCAAATCCATGTTCAGCAACTGAACAGAATCGCGCTGATGGTATACCTGATCCGGAATGTGTGGATAGCGGATTATTTTCAAGGCTGACTGCTGGTTCCCTTCCGGATGTTCAATGGAAGCAAAGGACCTGCTTTGTACTGAGGCATACATTGCCGCACCCTTTTCAATTCCCGCCGGAAGTGGATAGGTAGCTTGCCAGATCTGGCCTTTATTTAGTTTCAGGTACTCACGGCCCACCGTAAACGATTTTTTACCCGCGTGTAACAACACTTTCAGCGAGTCGTTGAAGGTACTATTGAACTGAAGCTTTACCTGCACTGACTTTGACGAACCAGATGCCTGTTGTAAAATTTGTGCAGGCTCAAGGATAACATCTACCGGAGTGGTGATGTACGCCGGCTGATATATTTCACCTTTTGTGGGATCAGTAAACTTATACCGCAATGGTAATGGCCACTGATACAACTTACCATGCAGCGTAAACGAAAATAAAACCACGGGATATTTTGTTTCAGGCAGGTTTCGCAATGCCTGATTATCCACGGTAAACAATCCGTTCGGAGCTGCGTGCAACCAATAAGGTTGTGAAACGGATGCCTGTACCGGCACATACACCTTCCTGATTTCCTGAACCAGTTTATTGGCAGTAGTATCTTTAAATTTGACTTGCGTGTGGTGCGAGGGATACAAAGAAAAATCTGCAGCAGCCGATTTCATGGGCAGTCCGTTCCGGTTGATAATGGCAAAGGTGATTTGAGCAGTATCTCCTGCTACCAACTGCTGTTCACGCACGGTTGCTTCCATAAATATGCCGGATGCCTGCAGGATGATGGACTGCAATTGTGATTTCTTGTATTGCACCATAGCAGATGGTTCTGCCAGGGTTAAGAGGTCTTCTATTTTTTGCAATATGGGAACCGACTGATAGGGCGCTAAAGGCGAAAACGATTGTACCGCATCTTTCAGATATTGCATGTACTGCCTGAGGTGTTCCGGATTACTGAATGTGATGGCTTCCGCACCGATAGTTACTCCATCCAATAAATCGTTTACGGGTTTTGAACCTTTGATGGTTTCGAAATACTCGAATGCGGTTCCGCGTTGGGCAGGCACCCCAAAGCCCTGACTGCTGTGCTTACTGCGGCTTTCTGCACTCATTTCACCATAACTCATACCCAGCAGGGCATTGTATCCGCCACAGTCCATTTTAAACTGATCTTCACGGGTGGTATTCATCCCCTCAAAGGAATAGGTATTCCATAGGAGTCGTTTAGCCTGCCAAACTTTGGCACCGTGTTTCAATTGTTCCGGGAAACGACGTGGATCAGCAGCCGCATCAAATGCTTCAGCAGCAAGCATCGCAGAAGCCGTGTGATGTCCGTGCCCACCTTCTCCTGTGGAAGGGAAACGACAAATAATTACATCCGGACGAAAAGTACGAATAGTCCAGACTACATCCGACAATACTTCTTCGTGTCCCCATATCCGTAAGGCCTCATCAGCACTTTTACTGTAACCGAAATCAAAAGCCCGGGTGAAGAACTGTTCTGCGCCATCCACTTTGCGGGCCGCTATGAGTTCCTGGGTTCGTATCAGTCCCATATCAATGCCCTGCTCATCGCCAATAAGATTTTGGCCGCCATCGCCCCGGGTTAAACTCAAATAACCCGTACGGTATTTTTTTTCATTCACGAGATAAGATAACAACCGGGTGTTTTCATCATCCGGATGTGCGGCAACATATAATACGGTTCCATGTACACCGAGTTTCTGAATATTGTGCAACACCTCCGTTGCGGATTGGGCGTATATGGAAACATTAAAAATAAGTGCAGACAGCAACACACAAAACCTAATCTTCATTTCGTTCATTTTTACCAGTTGAAAAACACTGCATTGGTCAGTAATAATTTACCGCTTTCCCAGAAGCCCCGATAGAGCGGGTTTTCAGCGAAATACACCACCGTACCTCTGCCAACGGGCTGAGCGCCTACCGACATGGTTTGCTGAATATTTCCGGATGCTTCACTGCCCACCATTCCGGAGATATACCCGCGATTGCCGATGACACCTACATTCCAACCATTACTTAAAAACGTGTATACGTTATCGTTATTCCGCAACGTAAAGTAATCGCCTGAAAATCCATAGGCAATAGGATGTGAATGATCTAAGGTAACCCTGTACACAGCGCCCTGCACAAAATGTTTCAGATAAGAACGGTCACGTTCCCCATACAACGGTAAGTCATCATTGGCGGGAGCATCTTTTTCTTTCCCTTTTTCTTCTTCCTTCTTTTTCAGTTGCCAGTTCCCTTCCGCCATCAGGGAAACCGCGTTGTCAATCGCTATCATTTTACCGCCCTTGTTCAGCCAGTCCGTTAATGGCTGATTGCCCTCCTTCTCTGATAAAAATTTAAAATTCCCCGAAGGCACAACCAGTACATCTATCGCCGACAGATCAATCTGATTGGGGTTATCAGAACGGATGAGTGTTACGGGATAATCCAGTTGCTCATCAAAAAAATGCCATACCTCACCGAGGCTGTTTTCAAACGCTCTTTCGCCTGCAAGTACCGCAACGCGTGGAGCTTTCAGCGTTCTAACCTTGTCTGACCCCATATCGGCTCCTTTCTGCATCATGCCCGATTCCATCACATCAAATGCCACATTGAACTGATTCAGGATATTTTCTATCTCCTGCAATTTGTGGCGGTTGGGCTGGCGCAGGATGATCAGCGTGCCCTTGGAATATTTTTTACCGTTGGTTTCAAAGTCTGTTTCGTGAAAACGAACCTGAATGCCTAGGTTCAGCAATTTTCCGAGAACCTGTCCGTGTTTTACAGATTCATACGGAATCAGGTATCCGTAAGCGTTAGCCGGCAGTTTCATTTGTACCGGCTGGATCTGTGGTTCATCCACTCCTGATATCACTTCCTTGAGTGCCACGGCCTGCATACCATGGGCGTAGGGCAAAGCCCAGGCGGTGATGTCGTAAGTAAGGGAATCGGTCAGGCGCGCGTGAGGCTCGAACAACACACGAACCAGGGCTGATTTGGGTTGCAGGGCAGAGATGATCAGATCTTGATCCTGAACCTGCCAGGTACGTTCGGCCTGACCAAAATAATCGTACCCCTTCACCTGCATCCTCTTTCCGGCCACGGTATACCGAATTCCGTTTTTGAACAGTAAACTTTTTAACGCTGCGGTTTTGGCAGCATTTCTTCCTTCCACGATGTAGGTTTTATATAATCCGTTACCGCGGGTGTTGGCCTCATCAAAATATTTTTTATATGCAGAACGGATTTTATCCGACTGAGTTGCGGCTACTTCCAGGGTACTCATGGCAGTGGTGTAATGATGCAGGATACGGTCTGACAAAGTGAGAGTATCTCCATCCCATGCTATGGTTAAGCCGCCCATGGAATGACCGGCCTGTTCATATGTCATCCCAATGGCTCCGCTGAACATCGGGTACGTATCACCGTAAGCAGGATAAAAAAGATCGAAATACTCTTTGGTGAAATACAGCCATCCGTTTTTATCGAAATACCGGGCGTGGTTGCGGCCAATCTCTTTCTGAAAACTTCTCTGAAAATCACTGATGGCATCATGTAAAGGTTCAGCAGCCGGGGCAAAGTAGTACGGACTGTTGTAATACTGTTCGTGGAAATCAACATGGATGGCCGGCATCCATTCGTTATACCATCTCAAACGGGAACGTGTTTCGATCTGGCTTTGCCATGCCCAGTCGCGATTCAGGTCGAAATAATAATGATTGGTTCGGCCACTGGGTGAGGGTTCAAAACGCTCGCGGGCAATCATGGAAGGGTTGGGATTTTTCCCCATGGTGCGCTGATACCAGCTCACGTACTGATCCCGGCCATCCGGATTCAGACAGGGATCCATGATCAATACGGTATTTTTCAGCCAGCCGGCTGCCTGAGGATGTTTGCCACTCAGGATATCGTAGAGCATTACTAAGGCTACTTCAGTAGAACTGGCCTCGTTACCGTGCACATTAAAACTCATCCACACCACAACCGGATCGTTCTCTCTGGTAGGTTTTCCCGGTAACATGCCGCTGGTTTTTAAATGATTGGCACGAATTTCGTCTATGCGTAGCATGTGTTCCGGTGCGCTGAGTACGGCAGTAATCAAAGGCCTCCCTTCATACGTGGTGCCATAGGAAGAAACCTTGACCATATTGGGATACGCCCTGGCGGCGGACTCAAAATACTGCACTACCTTGTACCATGGGGTGAAACGCTCTCCGGGTTCGTAACCCAGAAAGTCTTTCGGAGTGGGTAACACCTGGGCCATGGCGGCAATCGGTAACACACAAATAAATAGTAGTAGTTTTCTATACATGCTAACTTTTTAGAATGGTGAAATTAGTAAACAAAATGGCTTTGGCGTGCAATTGTACGGATATGAACTTTAGAATCAACCCATTAAATCCTGAATATTAATATAAAATTGCACTCAGATTTAAGCCAACGGCAACGAAATGCTATTTTTACAAACAATTTTTAACATCTGCGCAGGTTTTTCAAAATATTAAAGAGGATTTTGCTGGTCATTCTGATCTTGCTCATCACTATCATAGTGCTGATTAACCTCCCCCCTGTGCAAACATGGCTGGTAAAACAGGCCGCGGGTTACTTCTCAGAAGAACTGGGTACGAAGGTTACCATCAAAAAAGTAAACTTCAGGCTATTCAATAAACTGGTGCTGGAAGAGTTGCTGGTGGAGGACAAACAAGCTGACACGCTCCTGTATGCCGGTGCAATGCAGGTTAATGTTACCGACTGGTTTTTCGTAAAAGATAATATCACCCTCAAGTACCTGAGTCTGGATGATGCCAAAGTGCATATGAAACGTACAGATTCGGTGTGGAATTACCAGTTTATTGCGGATTACTTTGCCGGCCCTAAAAAAACGAAAAAGAAAAAGAGTCCGCTGAATTTCGACTTAAGGGAACTCCATTTCAACCGAATACATTTTATCAAGGAAGATAACTGGATTGGTCAACGTATGGCTGTGTCGCTGGAAAAAGCCGGCATTTGGGTAGAAGGGCTCGATATGAAGCAACAACGCCTGGTAATCCGGGAGATTGCGTTGCATAAACCCCTGTTTGAACAGTCTGATTTTAAAGGCAACCGACCAGCCCGTCCACCCTCCATTAAAAACATTTTAAAAGGAGGCAGTTTTCAGTGGAACAATGGTGGCTGGAACATCCTGCTACGGAAACTGAATGTTACGGCAGGCGCTTTTAAAAATGATAAGGAAACACTGCGGGATACCTATGCGAATCAGTTCGATGGCCAGCATATACATTTTACGGATATCAACGGTTCACTTGATTCCGTTGTGCTGACGGGTGATACGGTTCGTGCCATTGCCAGAATATCCACCCATGAAAAAAGCGGTTTAAACATTAAGCAGCTCAAAGCGCACATTCATTTTTCGCCAGTGATTTTTGAATTCAGAGATTTGCTGTTAGAAACAGATAAGAGCACATTAAGGAATTACTATTCCATGTCGTACGAAAATTTCAAGGCCGACATGGGCGAATTCATCCATAATGTGTTTTTGGATGCCCGGTTTGAACAAAGCACCTTAAACAGTGATGACCTTGCCATCTTTGCTCCCGCCCTGAAAAGCTGGAAACGAGAATTCAACATTCATGGAAACTTCAAGGGTACGATAGATAATTTCAGTGCCCGCGGGGTGGATATCAAAAGTGGGATGTCGGCATATAAGGGCGACCTGGCTTTGCGGGGTTTACCCAATATCAACACTACCTTTCTGGATATTGAGGCAGATGCTCTGGCCACACATTACTATGATGCCATACAGATTATGCCGGCACTCCGGCGTGTAAAACAACCCAACATCAGCAGCCTTGGAGCCATTTATTTCAAAGGATCATTCACAGGTTTTCTGAATGATTTCGTAACACATGGCGTCATAAATACCCGGTTAGGAACCCTGAATGCCGACCTCAACATGAAGCTACCTGAAAAAGGGGTTCCTGCGTATTCAGGCACATTGTCGGCAAACCGGTTTAACATAGGCCGGTTTTTAAATGTACCCAAACTGGGCGCTATTACCTTCCGCGGTAATGTGAGCGGTGTCGGTTTTTCAACGAACGACCTGAATATGAATTTTGATGGTACCGTATCAGAAATGTATTATAACGGCAAGCCATACACGAATATAAATGTGGTGGGGGATTTTGATCCGAAATTTTTTAAAGGCCACCTTTCCATTAACGACCCTAAACTCCGTTTGAAAACGCTCGACGGCACCATCCGCCTGGAAGGAAAAGACATGGAGATTAATGCGGATGCTGATCTGGAATATGCCGATTTGCAGGCTCTGGGCATATCCAAAGACAGTATGCAGCTGAAAGGGTTATTCAACGTGAATTTCACAGGAAGCAACATTGATAATTTCCTCGGCTATGCAAAAGTTTCCAACGCCGAACTGATTCATGAAGGGCAGCAACTCTCCTTTGATTCACTCACACTGAATTCATGGATTGAAGACGACATCAAGCACCTGTCGCTCAGCACCAACGAACTGGATGCTTCCATTACCGGCAAGTTCAACATCCTCGACCTTCCCAACTCCTTTAAATTTTTCCTCAGCAGGTATTATCCAAACTACATCGGCAAACCGGATTATGCAGTGAGCGACCAGGATTTTACTTTTCAGGTAGAAACCAGAGAGGTAGCCCAATATGTACGTTTGTTTGATAAACGGCTGGACGGTTTCAACTACTCGGTGATCAGTGGAAAACTCGATATCATCAATGCGGTAATGGATTTAAAAGCCAGCATCCCGGGTTTCAGCTATCAAGATAAACAACTGAACAATGTAGAGTTAACCGGAGAAGGAAATTCCAATACGGTAAGTGTGGACATTACCGCTGGTAACATTAAAATATCCGACAGCCTGCAGTTTCCGAAAACACAGATCAAATTATCCTCGAGCAACGACTTATCGTTCATCAATGTTAAAACCAGTGCCGATAAAACACTCAATGATGCGGAGCTGAATGCCAGTGTTCAAACCCTGCCCGATGGCGTTAAAATCAGATTCTTCCCGTCGTCTTTCATCCTCAATGATAAAAAATGGGAACTCGCCAAAGATGGTGAACTTACCATCCGCAAGCAGTTTGTAGATGCCAATGAAATTAAGTTTGTGCATCAGAACCAGCAAATCATCATTGATTCGGAGTTATCGGATGAAACCGATCAAACCCATCTCACCGCCAGATTACAAAACGTTCGGTTGCAGGATTTCACTCCGCTGTTTCTTCGCAATCCCAAATTATCCGGCGCCGTAACCGGAAAGGCCAAACTTTCCAACCTCTTCGGAAAACAAATCATTGAATTTGGTGGAAGTGCTGATAGTTTTGCGCTGAACGACCGGTATGTAGGCAGCGTGTCGCTGGATGCCGAACTGAACAACGGTACCGGAGAACTCACTTTTGATGCATCTGCCAAAGATTCAGGCTACAATTTCCGGATTAAAGGAGGCATGAACCTGCAGGATTCCACCAAGGCACTGGCTATCAAACTCGATGCCGAAGAAATGAATCTTGAAATCCTGGAGCCATTCCTGGGTACTATTTTTTCCGATATGAAGGGCATCGCCAAAACCAACCTTGAGGTATTTGGAGAACCCAACCGGTTATACCTGGTGGGCGATGCTTATTTAGATTCAGCATCCTTTCTAATTGCGTATACGCAGTGCCGTTATAGTATTGCCAGACAGCGGATTCAGTTCAATAAAGATGAAATCAACCTGGGGCGTTTACGCCTTACCGATACCCTTGGTAACACCGGCACACTCAGTGGGAAAATAGGTCATGAATTTTTTGACAATCTGTATTTCGATAACCTCCGGCTGGAAACCTCCAAAATGATGTTGCTGAACACCACAGCCGTACATAATGAACAGTTTTATGGCAGTGTAATTGGCTATGCAAGTATGCAAATCAACGGTCCGCTTACGAACCTCGTGATGAACATAAAAGGACAACCCAATGCCACCGACACCAGCCACATCTTCCTCCCCACAGGATCTACTTCGCTGGAAACAGCTACGGTAGATTACATAGAGTTTGTGAAGTTCGGGGAACTCATGGAGGAACCTACATTTGCCGAAGAAACCAATATCCTCGTAATGCTGGATATCGATGCCACCCCCTCCTGTAAAGTGAATGTAATACTTGATGAAGAAACCGGTGATGTTTTGAAAGCACAAGGGAACGGAAACTTGAGTATCCGTGTAGGGAACAAAGAACCACTATCTATGCGTGGCCGTTATGTACTCTCCAAAGGTGAATACAATTTCAATTTTCAAACCTTTCTGCAAAAGCCTTTCCTCTTGAATGAAGGTGGAAGCATATCCTGGAACGGAGATCCGTATCAGGCCATCATCGACATCGAAGCAGAATACATCGCCAAACGTGTGGATGTGAGCGTACTGGCAACTGCCGGCGGTTATCGCCAGCGGGAAGATGTACGGATTGTGGCACAACTCACCGGCGTGCTTCAAAAACCCGATATTGAATTCGACATTCAATTGCCCGATAAGAGTGAGATTAAGAATGATTATATCGCCGCAAAAAAACTGGCTGATTTCAGAAACGATCAGGCCGAAATGTACAAGCAGGTTGCCAGCTTATTGCTGTTCAACAGCTTCATTGCCGGCACACAATCTTTTCTCTCTGCCGAAAACACCCTCACCTTCGCCACCAGCACCATTGGAGGGATTATGAGTGGATTACTCACCAACATGCTGAATAAAGAACTGGAAAGAGCAACCAAAGGTATTCTATCAACTTACGTGGAAATCAACCCCACCATTAACCTGCAAACAGCCGCCAATCAGCTCCAGGCCAATGTGAAAGCCGGACTAACCTTTAATTTCAGTAAGCGTTTATTCATGCTCGTGGGGGGCAACCTAGAATACAACAACCCGGCCACATTGCAGCTGGCACGCCGTGGGTTGCTTACACCAGACATAACCATTGAGTGGCTGTTGAATAAAGATGGTTCGCTGCGTATAGTGGGTTTCAACAGAACCAGTATTGATTTAACCATTGGGCAACGCAATCGTTCCGGGGTGCAGTTATCTTACCGTAAAGATTTTAACCGGTTAACCGACATCTTCAAAAGCAAAAAGCAAATAGAAGCGCTCAACATAAAGCGCCGCAATGAAAGAGATGCCACCAAAGAAAAAGCGGATTAAGGCAACAGGCTATTCAGAATTTCATGCCCCAGTTTATCGCGTTTGGTTTGAAGATATTTTTCGTTGTGGATGTTCGGTTTCATTTCAATGGGAATGGCTTCGGTTATTTCGAGTCCGTACCCTAACAAACCCGCGCGTTTCCGAGGATTGTTGCTGATGAGTTTCATTTTTGAAACCCCGAGGTGCCTCAAAATCTGTGCGCCCACACCGTAATCACGTTCATCCATCCCAAAGCCGAGTTTTAAATTGGCTTCAACAGTGTCCATCCCTTCTTCCTGCAGTTTATAGGCCTTTAGTTTATTCAGCAATCCAATTCCTCGTCCTTCCTGATTCATGTACAGCAAAATACCCTTGCCGGCCGATTCTATCATTTGCATAGCAGCATGCAGTTGTTCACCACAATCACATCGAAGTGACCCCAGAATATCGCCCGTCATGCAACTGCTGTGTACTCGAACCGGAACAGATTCATCCGCACTCCAGTGGCCTTTCTTCAATGCCATGTGGATGTCGCCTGTGTTCACCTGCTTAAACGCAATGAGTTCAAACACACCATAGAGGGTGGGCATTTGTACACGCACTTCTTCCTCAATTAAACTTTCCGTTTTTAAGCGGTATTCAATTAAATCTTTAATAGAAATAATTTTGAGATTGAATTTCTCGGCAATCTTCAACAGGTCGGGTAACCGGGCCATGGTACCGTCTTCATTCATGATTTCAACCAACGCCCCTGCGGGAGCAAATCCTGCCAGTCGTGCAATATCAATCGTTGCCTCAGTATGTCCGGCTCTCCTTAACACTCCACCCTTCTTGGCCTTCAATGGAAAAATATGTCCGGGCCTGCCGAAATCTTCTGCAGTTATAGATGGATCAACCAGAGCGCGTATGGTTTTTGAGCGGTCATGCGCCGAAATGCCCGTGGTACAGCCATGCCCCAGCAAATCGATACTAACGGTGAAGGCTGTTTCATGGGCAGAAGTATTATCCACCACCATAGGATGGAGTTTCAGGTCGCGGCAACGTTCTTCGGTAAGCGAAGCACAAATCAAACCTCGTCCGTGAGTTGACATAAAGTTGATAACCTCTGGTGTTACATTATCAGCCGCTGTAACAAAATCGCCTTCATTCTCTCTGTCTTCATCATCCACTACAATAATCAGTTTGCCATTACGCACATCTTCAATCGCTTCCTCAATGGTGTTTAACATCTTGAAAAATTTTTGCAAAGTTACTCTACCCTTCTCACACTCCATCCAAATCATTCTAACCCTCAAACGCACGCAAATCCTAACAATATGTTAATAAAAGTTCAGTTACTGTGATTAAATATTGTGTTTCTTTGCATTACAACAATCCGATAGTATATGAATATTAAAAATTTACTATTTGTAATAGCTTTATTATTAGCTATTCCAATTGCCTCTAATGCACAGGTTACAACCAGTAGCCTCACCGGTTACGTAAAAAATGAAGTGGGTGAAGCCATGGTCGGAAGCACCGTTGAGTTGGTGCATATTCCAACCGGTACCACCTATCGTACTGTTTCGCGTAAGGGTGGCCGTTATGACCTTGTGAACCTGATTCCGGGAGGCCCTTACAAGCTCACTATTTCCAACGTTGGGTATACGCCGTTTACGGAGTCTGCGATCAACCTGCCACTGGGTGAGAACACCCGGGTAGATGGTGATCTGGCATCTACAGCTACCAGCCTCGAAGGGGTTGTAGTTTCAGGCACTTCCTCCTCACCTGCACGAAAGAAAACCGGAGCCGGTACCAACATCAGCAATCAACAAATCAATGCGCTGCCAACTTTAAGCAGGAGTATTCAGGATTTCACCCGTTTAACACCTCAGGCTAATGGCAACTCTTTTGCCGGCGCCAATAACCGTTTCAACAACATCACCATTGATGGTGCCGTGAATAACGATGTATTCGGTTTGTCCGGTTCGGGTACACCGGGCGGGCAGGCAGGAACTACTCCTATTTCATTGGATGCGATTCAGGAGATACAGGTTGTGCTCGCTCCCTATGATGTTACTTATGGTAACTTCACCGGAGGTGGTGTAAACGCAGTAACACGCTCAGGTACCAACAACTTTGAAGGTTCGGTGTATTATTTCATGCGGAATGAAAATACCATTGGTAAGGACGTGGTTACTCGTCAGAAATCTACCAAGTTCGACGATAATCAATTTGGTGCCCGTATTGGCGGCCCCATCATCAAGAATAAATTATTCTTCTTCATCAACGGAGAAATGGCCAGAAGAACTGCGCCTACCCTGTTCAACGCCGGAGAAGGCGGTTCTATGCTTACAGAGCAGGAAGCCATCACTTTAAGAGATGATGTGCTCACCCGATTCAATTACGACATGGGCGGTTATGGAACGTTGAATGCAGAAACTCAGAGTAATAAATTGTTTGGTCGTGTAGACTGGAACATCAACGATAACCATCGTTTAACCGTACGCCACAATTACATCAAAGCATTTGATGACAACATCAGCCGTTCGGCCAACCTGTTCCGTTTTGAAAACAACGCCTATCGTTTCAACAACGAACAACACATTACGGTAGCAGAACTGAGAAGCAAGTTCGGACGTAACGTAACCAACAACCTCATCATTGGCAACCACCGCATCCGCGATTTCAGAACAACTTATGGAGCATACTTCCCATCTGTGGAAATCAGCCATATCGGCGGAACCATCCAGTTTGGATCTGAGAGAAGTTCAACTGCCAATGAATTAGATCAGGATATTGTAGAAGTAACCAATAACCTGAAAATATTTAAGGGCAAGCACACCTTCACCGTGGGTACACACAATGAATTCTTTAAGTTCAGAAACTTGTTTATTAACAATGCTAACGGCAGATGGCGTTTTGGCTCACTGAACGACTGGTATGCCAATGCACCCCGCCAGTTTGATGTAACCTATTCAGCCAATAAGGATGAAAGCCTTCGTCCGGCTGCCAATTTCAACGCTGCACAGTTAGGATTTTATATTCAGGATGAAATTCAGTTCAATCCTAAATTCCGTTTAACGGTAGGATTGCGTGCAGACATGCCTGTTATTAATTCAACCCCTACTTACAATCGTGTGGTGGATTCAACCTTTGCCGGAAAGTACAACACAACCAATATGCCCGACAAACAATTACTGTGGGCTCCACGCGTAGGATTCAACTATGATGTGGAAGGAAACCGCAAAACCATCGTACGCGGTGGTGTGGGTGTGTTCACCGGACGTGTACCGTTTGTATGGATTTCAAATCAGTTCTCTAACACCGGAAGGATGTTAAGTACTACCAGTCAGGTTGATAATACTCCAACCTCTGCTCCTTATACCGTAAATGACGGAAACGGATTTACTCCGGATGTTGACCCTTCCACCATTGGTGTGTCTTCCGGATCTAGTTTTGAGGTAAACCTGATCGACAAAAATTTCAAACTCCCTCAGGTATTGCGTTTTAACCTGGGTATTGATAAAAAATTACCCGGTGATGTAAACCTGACCATTGAAGCCTTGTATTCTAAAACGGTGAATAACGTGTTGTATCAGGATGTTAACCTCACAGCACCGGTAGGTACAGTAAATCCAATTTACAACAACGGATTTGATGACCGTATAGCCTATGGTTCTTCAAATGCCACACGCCGTATCAATCCGAACATCACAAACGCTATCCTTATTACTAATACAAATGAAGGATATTCTTTTAACGCAGGATTTACTTTGAACAAAACCTGGAAGCATTTCTTCGGACAAGTATCTTATAACTTCAACAATGCTCAGGATATTAACAGTGGTGCCAGCTCTACGGCCCTCTCTAACTGGGAATTTGTGCAGGTAGTGGGAAATCCGAACAATCCCCCACTGGCTACATCTTCTCATGAATTACGTCATCGTTTTACCGGTGTGTTCTCTACTAACTTTGAATATGCCAAACATTTCAAAACCACGGTATCATTATTCTATCAGGGTAACAGCGGCCGTCCGTTTACTTACCTCGTAAATGGCGATTTAAACAGCGACGGAAGATTCGGAAATGATTTATTGTATGTTCCTGCCGTTCCTTCACAAATCACTTTCATCGATCGTTTAAGCTCTTCAGGTGCAGTGATTCAAACTGCTGCGGAGCAATCAGCTGCTTTCTTTGCATTCATCGAAAACGATCCTTACTTGTCAAAGCGCAAAGGAAAATATGCTGAAAGAAACGGTGCAGAAACTCCGTTTGAGCATGTAATTGATATGCGTATTGCTCAGGACTTCTTTGTACATGTGAATGGTAAGAAGCACAACCTTCAGTTAACGCTGGATATCTTCAACATCACCAACCTGATCAACAAAGACTGGGGACGCCAGTACTTTGTATCCAATCAGGCCTACACGCTGTTGTCAACCGTATCCCGCGGATCCGGAGCAAATCAGCAAATTGGTTATAACTACACTGACCGTGTGCCCTGGACCACATCCTTCGGTTCGAGATGGCAGGGACAGATTGGTTTGCGTTATAGCTTCAACTAAACATTCAAACCCTCAAAAAATAAAAAGCTGTCTTCTTTACGGAGACAGCTTTTTTAATATCATCAATCTGTTGTCGGAAAATCTGATACTGATCAATTCATAAATCAGTTCGGGGCTGGTCGCCCCATGCCCATTGCAGAAACACCGGAAATGCCTTTGCCCAGGTGTCTACATCATGTTTACCATCCGGTAATTCGAGATATTGTATATGATTTTCAGGGTAACCTTTTTTATAGAGTTCACCAATTAAATGAACGGTGTCGTCAATAACATCAATCACACCATTGTGGTTTCGGTCGGCCGTTTCATCGAGTATCCCCACTTCAAAGAAAAATCGCAGCCAGGGATAGTAATGCCCTTTTTTAATCTCCTGTTGCATGATTAAATGCTTTTGCTCATCGAAATGAGGCATTTCCTGAGCTACCGAACGCCACCACAGGGAGCCGCTGAAAACACCGGCCATACTAAACTCCATCGGATGTTTCCATACAATACTCAGCGCGCACAAGCCACCCAGTGAAAATCCGGCAAAAGCTTTTTCGCGAAAGGATTGAATTTTATATTGCATTCGGATAAAGGGGAGCAATTCTTCCAGTACAAACTGGCTGTATAAACCGGCACGTGCACCCCTGCCCTTGTAATCAGGCACATCCACCACCCCGTACTCATTTTTACGGTCGGTTCCGCAATGGATGCCCACGCACATCAGTTCCACACCGGAAGTTTGCAGAAAATCGCAATACATAGGCTCAAAGGGCATGCGCTCCAAATCCTGCCCATCATTAATGAGCAACAAGGCCAGTTGTCCGTTTGTATAGGTTTCAGGCAGATAACAATCGAAGATTACTTCTCGATCCAAAAAAACAGACTGCAGGGTAAAGGTTTCTTTCATGCAGGTTACATCCGTTCCCATAAACATGTATAAATATAAGCATGTAGTATCAGAAAATTACACTTTCCACACAAAAACATAATTTGTTTTATTACTGCTTACAAAATATATTTGAAAACAACAGTATTCAATCATGTAAAATATTAAAGGATGAAAAAGATAGGTGTATTGTATGGAAAAGAAAGAAGTTTCCCCGAAGCACTGGTGCAAAAAATAAACAGTATGCAGGTACCCGGCATTATTGCAGAACCCGTGCGTATTGATAAAGTAATGCAGGGTGAACCTTGCGGCTATGCCGTTATATTTGATCGCATTTCGCACGACGTTCCTTTCTACAGAGCCTATTTGAAAAATGCGGCACTCACGGGAACAGCGGTAATCAACAACCCATTCTGGTGGAGTGCGGATGAAAAGTTTTTCAATAACTGCCTCGCTACCAAAATTGAAGTACCGGTACCCAAAACAGTAATTCTCCCGTCACGAAAAATGCCGGCGGATACTTCAGCTGATTCATTTTCTAACCTGTCGTATCCGTTAGATTGGGAGGGCATATTCAAATATGTAGGATTCCCGGCATACATGAAACCCCACGCCGGTGGCGGATGGAAGAATGTTTATAAGATCACCGACATGGATGACTTCTTCAGCAAATATGCCGAAACCGAAGAGCTGGTGATGTTGCTGCAGGAAGAAATTATATTCGAAGAGTATTACCGTTGTTATTGTGTGGGCGGAAAATATGTAAAAATCATGAGCTACGAACCCCGCAACCCGCACCATTTAAGGTATGCTGCCGATTTCAGACCAGACGAGAAGAAACTAAAAATGCTCGAAGATATTGTTATCCGAATTAACCAGTACCTGGGTTATGATTTCAATACCGTTGAGCTGGCGTTACGCAATGGTGTGCCTTATGCCATCGATTTCTGCAATCCTGCTCCGGATGCTGACCGCGCCAGCGTAGGTGACGAAAATTTCGCCTGGGTAGTGGATACCGTAGCTACGTATGCCGTGGAAAAAGCACAGCAACACAAAGATGGCATGGACAATTTAACCTGGGGAGAGTATATTAAAAGAAGTTCTTCCAAACAAAAACTTTACTAACGGTATAGGATACTCTAAAATTTCAAATTCATTATATGGCATCACTGGCATACAAACAGTTTACAATTGGTGTTGAAGAAGAGTACATGGTGTTGGATCCGGTTACCCTGGAGTTGAAAAGCCATGAACAGAAAATTGTACATGAAGGACAAAAAGTAATCCGCGACAAAGTAAAAGCAGAAATGCACCAGGCGGTGGTGGAGGTAGGTACCGACATCTGCGCTGATGTGGATGAAGCTTTCATGGATGTAAGCACCTTACGTAAAACTATACACGCTATTGCTGATGATCTGGGGCTTAAAATGGGTGCTGCCGGAACTCACCCCTTCAGCCATTGGGAAAGCCAGTTGATTACCGATCATGTGCGTTACAGTGAAATCGTAAACGAATTACAGGAGGCTGCCCGCAGCAACCTCATTTTCGGGCTGCACGTGCATGTGGGTATGGAAACCCGCGAATTAGCCATACATATTGCCAATTCAGCGCGTTACTTCTTACCGCATGTGTTCGCCCTCAGTACCAACAGTCCGTTTTGGGAAGGCCGGCAAACCGGTTACAAATCATTCCGCACCAAAGTATTTGAAAAATTCCCACGAACCGGTATTCCCGATTTTTTCGGAAGCATTGAAGATTACGACAATTATGTAAAGCTGTTGATCAAGACAAATTGTATTGACAATGCCAAAAAAATATGGTGGGACCTGCGCGTGCATCCCTTCTTTAATACTGTAGAATTCAGGATTTGCGACATACCGCTCACCGTACATGAAACCATTGCCATAACAGCCCTGTTTCAGGCTATTTGCGCCAAGTTGTACAAACTGCGTAATCAAAACCTCAACTTCATCATCTACCCGAGAGCTTTAGTGAATGAAAACAAATGGAGGGCCAGCCGTTACGGTATTGAAGGCAACCTGATTGATTTTGGTAAAGAGATGGAAGTAAACAGCCGGGTGCTGATTTATGAACTGCTCGATTTTGTAGATGACGTGGTGCCCCAGTTAGGTAGCCGTCACGCTATCAATTACGTACATAAAATTCTTGAAAATGGTACCGGCGCTGACCGCCAGCTAAAGGTATACGAAGAAACACGAAACCTAACGGCAGTAACCGATTACATTCAGAACCAGTTTTTACACGGTATTTAACGTAGCAGGTTTACAGAACCCTTGCGGTTCAACACTTCACCGTTATTCAATGTAATGCGAACTACATAGATATACACACCGGAAGGCTGCGGCTTATTCCTGTGCCTGCCGTTCCAGCCGTTGGCGGCATTGGATTGATGGAAAATCTTTTCGCCCCACTGGTTAAATATGAGCATTTCCGTTTCGCGGATTGAATTGCCATATACTTTAAATACATCGTTTACTCCATCACCGTTAGGCGTAAACGCATTGGGAATATAAATTTCCTGATCTGCTGCTATCACTTCAACCTGCACCGTGGCGGTGTCGATACAGCCTGCGCTGTTTTGTCCTACCACACTGTAGCTCGTGGTGGTAACCGGGAAAACAGTTTGTGCTGTGAGGGTGCGATCGGTAAAGGCCGTTTCCGGCAGCCAGTTCACCACAGTAAATGCGGTAGAGGCACTGGCGGTCAGCGTTACATTCCCACCCTGGTTTACAGTAAGGGATGAAGCGGTTAAACTAACGTTGAAATCAGAAACCGTAATCTCCAGCTCTTCATTCGCTGAACAACTGCCCTGCACTACGGTGTACCGAATGGTGGAGGTACCTGCTGCTATGGCTGTAACCAAACCGTTGTTGTTTACAGTGGCTACGGTGGTGTTGCTGCTCGTCCAGCTGCCGCCGGCTGTTGTATTCGACAACTGAGAAACGGTGGTTGCATTCAGGCAAATCAGCGTGTTGCCGGTAATGGGTTGCAGATTAATTTCACCTACCTCTACTACGATTTCCGCACGTACACTTTCACATCCATCCAATGTTTGACTAACAAAATAACTGGTGTTACCCGAAGTACCGGTAGCCGGTACAGGTGCTGTTGTGGTGCCGGTACCCCCGGTGGCAGATGAATACCAAAGCAAGTTGCTGCCCGTGGCAGTAAGTGGTGCAGCGGCATCTCCCACACAATACAACACCGGAGTAGTTACCGAAGGCGCTGCAGGGGTGGCCGGTGCGGCATTCACGGTAAGGGCAGACTGAGCAGTACATCCATCGGCATTTCGAACGGTAAGGGTATAGTTGCCGGGCGTTAATCCGGAGAAAATAGTAGTTCCCTGAAAGTTAACACCATCAATGCTATAGGTTAACCCCGCACCGGTAGGTGCAGTAACTTCAACGCTTCCGGTGGATAGCGAGCAGGTAGGCTGGGTAATGGTTGTAACGGGTGTAGCCGGCGCACCGGGTGCAGGTGGAACAGCAACCGAAGTGGTACCCGTGCATCCGCCTGATTCCAGTACGGTAACAGTATAATTGCCTGATGAGAGTCCGCTAAATACCGGACTCGTTTGAAAATCAACCCCATTGATACTGTACGTGTATACAACACCGGTAGGTGCATCTACCGTAATGCTTCCGGTAGGCACAATGCAGGTGGGAGCAGTTGTAGTTGCCGTAACGGTAAAACTACTTCCACTCTGTACGCGCATAGATTGAATCCAGTTGGCATTGGCGGTGGTATTCGGCGCACCGGGCGTTTCCTCAGCTGTACCCGCGGTTCCAACAAGCCAACTTGCGGCTACCGTAAACTGATCATCAGATAAATAACAGTTATTTCCTGCAATCACGGGCCCCTTATTTACAGTGGGTGTTTGAGCACCCGTACCCGGAACAAATCCAAACTGTATAGAAAAGTGTGCGGTGGTTCTGTTGGCAGGGTTTACAATAATTACAGCATCTCCACCATTGGCTAGCCCAACCGGCACCCAGTCTGTGGTAGCCCCATAATTATCGGTTGGATACACATAATTGGTGGATGAAGGAGAAATAGGTTCTAATATATTTTGTTCGATGAACGTACTGTTGATGGGAAGAATATAAACATAATCATCATTGGCATCTGTAGGATCACTGGCGCCGGCCGGGATTAAAGTATTTCGGTCGTCGGGATTATAGAGGAGGATGATAGACCCGTATGGCACCGCGGCCCAGTTGGGATCGTTCTTAAAACGGAAATGTCCTGCGGCAATACCTGTTCCGGAACCACCGTACCAGCCGTTGTGATCATCAAAAATCCAGTTGCGCAAATCGGCAGTACTATCGGTACAAGTTCGGGTGCCCACTACGAGTAATTCAATAAACTCTCTGGAGCCCTGGTTTCCCTGAGAAAATTCATTTACAATCAATTGAGTTTGCGCCTGAGCCAACAGAGCGCTGCAACATAAAGCAAGAATCAGGTATACTTTTCTCATCGGCTGAAAATTCGGTAAGGGGCGAAATTACTGATTTATAAGTAGATGAAGCCAAATACCCTGCCCAATTATAATTGAAAAACACCGGCAGGATCACCATGTATAACACTACATTATAATATGTTTTCCTTAGCCGAACCGGGGGTGCTTACCCGTTAAACATAGAAGATGCTATAGCTTCATCGGTGTGATATGGTGTACTCAATACATAAGCCAACCTTACTTGTCATACCTGAATTTCAGTACCAGTGGTGAATCAATACCGGGATAGGTTAACTCTACTTCTTCTTCGCCTGATGAAGTAATTCGATAATCGTACCACTTGTGTGTGGTGTACGAGTAATCCGATTCTTGTCCTCCCACTTTGTCAAGTTTATACACAAGGTGATCAAATACCTCTGTAATGGCATCAATTAGTTTATTAACATACGCCAATAATTCTTCATCAGTAGCATCATAGCCGGTGAAATCAAAAATGAGGTCCACAGTTCCGTCTTCCTCAAATATTTCAACAACACCCTCTACTCCACAAAAAGTTTGATTGGTAGTCCATTGATTGTATTCACCCGCGATAGCCTGCTTTTTCCATTTATCAAAAGATTTATACGATTTTTCAAACAGCTGCAACTTACTCTTCAGTTCTGTGCAATCAATGGGCAATTTCTTTTGAGCGGATAGGCTGACCGGGAATAATAACAGGAGGATGAAAAACCATTTCATGGTTTGTATTTTTTGTAAGGTAACCATAAAAATTAGTTTACCAAGTGGTCTGTTTAATCAGTGTTTCTTTTATACATAGGGATATCATGAATAAAAGATACCTGAATCGTTCTGTTCCGGATCACAGCCTTCCCATAACCATTGCCACCCGTACCTCCTTGCCGGGACTTGAAAGTAAAAATGGAATATAGGACGCATCAGTTGCCTCACAAATTCCTTGAATGGATTTCTGAGCGTAAGGGATATAATCTGTACGGAGGGGAATCTTTTCGATTTTTATTGTAGTGCAGCTTGCCGTTGATTGACCTGTTGCCTTGGTTCGTGTCCTCACGAACCATTCATAGTTTAAATGATTTAAATATTTTAATAATTTAACCTTATAAAACTTTTCAAAAAAGCAACCGTATGAGAAAAGATATTTTTACTCCAAAACGTAAAAATTACATAGAAGTTGGAGAAATATATTTTTGGACGGCAACCATTCATCAATGGCAACGACTTTTATCAAAAGACGAGTTCATACAGATTGTACTGAATTCATTAATTTATTTAAGTGAATCGGGCAAAGTAGATGTTTTTGCCTTTGTAATTATGCCAAATCACATTCACATAATTTGGCGAATAAAAGAATTGAATGGCAAAGAGACTGTACAAGCATCTTTTTTAAAGTTTTCTGCACATGAGTTTAAAAAGCGCTTATTATTATATAACAAAAACGAGTTAGAAAATTATAAGATTAATGCTTCAAATAAAAGCTATGAATTTTGGCAAAGAGATTCATTAGCTATCCATTTGTACACAGAGAAAGTTGCTAATCAAAAATTAGATTATATACATTACAATCCTTGTGCAAAACACTGGGCATTGGTTAAAGACCCTGCAGATTATATTTATTCAACCGCTAAGTTTTACATGAGCGGAGAAAAAAACTATAGCTTTATTAAAGATTTAAGGAATGAGTTTTAATAAAAAATTATCAGAAGTAAGTATGGTTCGTGTGGACACGAACCAAGGCGGGGGTATTACCTGGCTGCAAACATAGAAAACAGACAGAAAATGCTTGGTTTGATATTCCCTGAAAAACTGGTATTTGATAACAATACTTTTCAAACCATGCAGCCGAGTGAGGTACTTAACTTGCTTTGCAATAGTGGCAAGGGTTTCGGCGGGGGTAAAAAAGAAAAGAGCAGCGGTAATGCTGCTCAGTCCTGTGTGGTGACCGCGTCAGGATTCAAACCTGAAACCTTCTGATCCGTAGTCAGATGCTCTATTCAGTTGAGCTACGCAGCCAAATGGACGGCAAAGATATAACTGTTTCATTTTTCAACCAAAAAAATTCATCCCCCCGCCTGTAATAGTGGCCGGCATTGATTTCTTTGGGTTAAATTGCGCCAAAGTGTAAACTGTATGTCGGAAGTGCTTCCCGGTAAAAATGGAATTCATCAGGCCTTGTTTGAGCATGCCTCCATGGGCATCCTGGTGGCCGCCGCCGATGGCAGGATTGTGATGGCGAACCGTTTTTTGCTACGGCAATTTGGTTATGATTCGGTGGAAGAGCTCCTGAATAAACCGGTAGAGCATCTCATCCCTACCCGTTACCATAAAAAACATACCCATCACCGCAACCATTACACCCATAAACCGGAACAACGGGCTATGGGTATTGGTATGGATTTGTTTGCCTTGAAAAAAAATGGCGATGAATTTCCGGTAGAAATTAGTCTGGGACATTATAAATCAGAAGACGAAGCTTTTGTCATTGCCTTTATCTCGGATATCACCCAGCGTAAAAAAATTGAAGCCGACGTAATCGCACAAAAGGAAGAGCTGAAACAAATCAACAAACAGTTTGAAGAACTGAATAACAACCTGGAAAAAACAGTTGAAAAAAGAACCAGTCAGCTTAAAAAACTCATGCTTCAAATTGAAGCCTCCCGCGATGATTTATCCACTGCTTTAAATAAGGAAAAAGAACTGAGCGACATGAAAAGCCGGTTTGTTTCCATGGCATCACACGAATTCAGAACGCCGCTCAGCACTATCCTTTCCTCGGCTTCGCTGTTGGCAAAATACACCACGGCTGAAGAACAGGAAAAACGGGATAAGCATATACAACGCATTAAATCATCCGTAAATAACCTCACCGGCATTCTCGATGAATTCCTGGCCATCGGTAAAATTGAAGACGGACACATTTCAGCACACCACTGTCATTTTAATATCCATCAGCTGATCACCACCATTTGTAGTGAAATGGAAGCACTGGTGGTACATCATCAAACCATCGAGTATAAGCATTCCGGTGACGAAATGGTGTACCTCGACCCTTCCCTGCTGAGAAACATTATGGTAAACCTGTTATCTAATGCCATCAAATTCTCTCATCCCGGAGGTAAAATAGAGGTATCCACCGCACTGAACAAAAAGGGTGAACTGAAGATCTCTGTATCAGACCAGGGTATTGGTATATCTGAAGAAGATCAAATGCATTTGTTTGAAAGATTCTACCGCGCCAAAAACGCAACCAACATCCAGGGTACCGGTTTAGGATTGCATATTGTTGCCAATTATGTGGAAATTATGAACGGAAAAATTGACTGGCACAGCGAACTGGAAAAAGGCACAACATTTAATATCACATTTCAAATCCCGAAAGAGTAAGTAATGAAGCACCATATATTACTGATTGAAGACAACACCGAAATCCGGGAAAACACGGCCGAAATCCTGGAACTGGCAAATTACAAAGTAACCACCGCCGAAAACGGTAAAGTGGGCGTAGAACTGGCTTTGAACGACAAACCGGATATCATTATATGTGATGTAATGATGCCCGTACTAGATGGCTATGGCGTATTGCACCTCATCAATAAGAATGAACAACTCACAGGAATTCCGTTTATCTTTCTCACTGCAAAATCAGACCGTTCTGATTTCAGAAAAGGAATGGAAATGGGAGCCGACGACTATATCACCAAACCCTTCACGGATATTGAATTGCTGAATGCACTGGAAAGCCGACTGAAGAAAGCCGAGTTACAGAAAAAAAACTACCCGAATTCCGAACAGGGATTTCAGCATCTGATAGATACCTACGGCGGGCCTGATGCATTAAAACAAATTACTGAAAACAAAGAAGAGAACTTTTACAAAAAGAAATACACTATTTACCACTACGGAAACCATCCACAAAAATTATACTACATCCTGTCAGGAAAAGTAAAAACGTTTGTAACCAATGAAGATGGAAAAGACCTGACGATCGGACTGTACAGCAAAGGTGATTTTTTCGGTTACACAGCACTGTTAGAAGGCGGCACCTATAAGGAAACTGCTGAAACACTCGATGACACCCAACTGGCAGAAATCCCTGTGGATGAGTTCAAAAAAATGCTCCAGCAAAACCCCGAAGTGAATCGTCAGTTTATAAAACTTCTCGCCAACAACATCACAGAAAAAGAACAGCAATTGCTGAACATTGCCTATAATTCACTTCGTAAGCGCGTGGCCACGGCACTGGTTACTCTGAAACAGAAATATCAGGATGAAGGAAGCGATCCGTTTTCCATTCAGATATCCAGAGAAGATCTTTCAAACATTGCCGGTACTGCTACGGAATCACTCATCCGCACCCTTGGCGATTTTAAAGGAGAGAAACTGATTGAAATTCAGGGCAGCAAAATCACCATCCTGAATGAGAAGAAACTGGCGGATATGCTAAATTGATTTAGTGCAGGCCTGACAACTGCGCAATAAACTTGTTGAAGTCGTTTTTGATGTTTACATAATCCTTTTCTGCGGTAACAATTACTTTACGCAGTTTGGAATGGATTGCTGCATTTTTCTTGTCGTACGCAGGATGCTGCGCTACCTTATTCAACTTAAGGGTTTCTTTATGCTGCTTTATTTGTTCCCGAATAACCTGCAGCTGGTCATGGAATTCGAGTAGTTTATTCTGATACACTTCTGCATCCGCAATAGCCTGAGGCCCGTTCACCGCATCTACCACAAAGGCCAGCCGGGTATTCATATAAGACACTTCGGAAACAATGAAATCCATCTCACGCAACCATGCTTCCACTTCATAATTGAAATGACCTCCCCCCTGTTGCGGTGGCACCAATCCCATTCCACTTGTAATCTGCTTCATCCTTAGCGCAAAATATTAAGTATTGATTGTACGAATTAAAACAACCATCAGTTTAAAATATGTTATTCATCATGACAAGTAACCACAGCACTTTTATTGGGTTGGGTTTCTATGGCCGGACTTACAAAAGGTATCCCCAGACCCATTCCGCGAACAATCAGCAAACAGGCCATGACTCCAATCATATAGGGATATACTTTTCTAATGGAAGTGCGGAACCGGAGTTTCAGGCTGGAGCCAATCATGGCCACCACCCACATCATAGGCAGGGTGCCCAATCCGAAGGCCGCCATCCACACACTGCTTTGAACCACAGAGGCAGTGGCTACCGCTCCGGCAACGGCCATGTACACTAAACCACAGGGCAGTAGTCCGTTCAACAACCCAATCATAAATAAAGAAGCGTAACTCTTTGTTTGAAACAACCTGCCAATGCCACCCCGGATACTTCCCATCGCCCCCGGGAAAAACTGAATACGACTGGTGATTCGTTTGGGTAACAGCACGATGAGCAGCAACAACACGCCCAGGGCAATGGACAACCACTGTTGAAATCCCATCCACACCAGGCTTTGCCCTATCAATCCAAACACCACACCCAATGCGGCATACGTAACCACCCTTCCTAGGTTATACAGTAACGTACCAATGTATTTTGAAAAATATGAAGTGTTTACCACCGGCAACGAAAGGGCAATGGGGCCGCACATCCCCACACAGTGCAAACTTCCGAGTGCACCTAAAAGCATACCGGCTGCAATCGTTTCAATCACTTCAGGATAATTTTGTTTTCAGAGTAATACATATTGGTGCCATCACTCCAGTCTGTTTTCACCACATAACTTCCGGGCGCTTTATTGTTCAGTGGTATCACAATGGTTCCTTCACTCGTGCTAGCCTTTAAATGCTGATCACTCGCTTCGTTAAAAGGGCAATATAGATGCACCACCGCTTCTACATTTTTTTCATTCATTGCTGCCGGAAGTTCCAGCACCAATGCTTCAGGCGTTTGTGTTAACACAATGGAATCGTTCAGCATGGCCAGGTTATTCATGGCATCAATCTTTTTCTGATACACCAGTTCCTTTTCGTAATAGTTGGTTGTAACCAGTTCCTGACTGTGTTTGGAAGCTTTCACCACCATAAACACAATCCCCGAAACGAACAACACAAAAACAACTACAATTCTGTTTCCCCAATTCATAACAAATGATTTAATTAATTATACACTTCAGGCCCCATGAAATTGGTAGAGATGGTTTTAATTTTTTCATCTTCATGATAAATACCAATCCGTATTTCTGTTTTCCAACTCTTAACCTGATCACGCTGTAAAATCACAAAAAACTGACGTGTAATATGTTCTCCTGACCGTACGGTATCGGAACCGCTGTTAATCATCTGAATTTCTCCAGGGATATCTTCCAGCTTCACCTGTACCGTCATGTTACTATGCGTTTTATTCACCAGTTTCAGGTTATACAGATTACTGATCCTGCCATCTGGCATGGAGGTATAGGTCATGCCGGCGGTACGCAATAAACGGGCATCAATATCAGAGCGGCTTACCAGTAGGTAGGTCAGAAACCCCAGCAACAACAGCAATACGGTAGTGTATGCTTTAATGCGGCGTGTGAATCTCAGTTGCACACCATCCCGGATAGAGTTTTCAGAAGCCAGCCGAATTAACCCTGTAGGCCGGTTGATGCTGATCATAATTGCATCACAGGCATCCATGCATGCGGTACAGTTCACACATTCAAGCTGAGTTCCGTTTCGTATATCTATCCCCGTTGGGCACACACGTACACAGGCATAGCAATCGATACAATCGCCCATCAGGCGTTCTTCATCAATTGCGACACTATTTTCCTGCGTGTGCGCATCCGCTGCACGATTTTCCCGAACAGTTTCGTCCATAACCCGCTTTTAAATTTTCTTTTTCTTTCGGAGTCAGTTTTCCCCGCTTCTCCCCGCGCTTATAATCGTAGGCTACTACAATAGAGTTAGCATCCAACAGCACGCCCTGTAATCTACCATAAGGACACACCACAATACAAACCTGCTCCCGGAACCACCAGTATACAAAAAAGAATACCGTAGTAAACAGCAGCAATGCCGCCAGCGTACCAATGGATTCTCCGGGGTGTGTTACATATCGCAATAACTGATCCATACCCACGATATAGGCCAGAAAGAAATTAGCTATGATGAAAGAAATAGAGTAAAAAACAACAAATTTTATTGCACGTTTTCTGATTTTTTCTGCATTCCAGGGCATTTTTTTCAAATTGCGCTGCTGGGTGGCATCCCCATCTATCCAATATTCAATCTTCCTGAATACCATTTCCATAAAAATAGTTTGCGGGCAGGCCCATCCGCAAAACACGCGTCCGAAAACCACTGTAAACAAGATGATGAATACAATAAAGGTGAGCATTCCGATGCCGAAGATGAAAAAATCCTGTGGCCAGAAAATCATTCCGAACAATATGAATTTCCGCTCCACAATATTGAACATGAAAAGCGGTTCTCCATACACTTTAATAAAGGGCAATGTAAAAAATACAACCAGATAAAAAATGCTAAACCAGGTTCTTAAATTATAGAACTTCCCTTTAGGTTTTTTAGGATGTATAAAATTACGCTTCCCCTCCTTGGTGATGGTGGCCACCGAGTCCCGGAATTCTTCTTGTTCATCTGTTAGTGCATCACTCATAATTTCTGAATAAGTTCTTTAGTTTACTGAGCGGTAGTATCAGCCGGTGCTGTTGCGTCGGCTGGTGCGGGCGTTTCATCTTTCCAGATATCTCCCTGCGGCGCCTTAGCATTAGGAGGATTGCTACCTGCCAGGGTTTTGATATAACCGGTAAGATTGGCAATCTCTTTGGGTGAATAATTCTTCTCCCACGACTGCATTCCTTTATCGGGATAACCCACTTTAATGGAACGGTAAATATCGTTGAGTCCGCCTTTATGTATCCAGTACTCATCTGTTAAATTCGGACCGGCACCGCCTTCACCCAGTTTACCATGACATGCCCAGCAAGCCATATTGTAAATCCTTTTTCCTTCTTCTAAACCTGCGGCATCAGCCATGGTGATATTATTTTCATCGATCTTATCGGGAGAAGTAGCGTTGTACTTCGCCAGAGCAAAGGCAGCGTTTTCCATTTCACGCTCATACTCCTGAATGGGATCCGGGCCATTCCCTACATGGAAATAAAACATATAAACAACAGCACCGATGATGGTAACATAAAAACCATATTTCCACCACGGAGGTAGCGCATTATCCAATTCACGTATGCCATCATACTCATGATCTAACATTACATCGGCTTCTTTTTCTACCGGCACGGCCCGGGTAAAGAATTTCTTATCCACCTTTGTCCACCACTCGCTGAATGTAGATTCCTTAGCCTTTTCTGCTTCCGGTTGTAACTCCTGCTGAAAGCGACGAATCATAAACAACAGGAAAAATATAGTTACCAGTTCAATAAAAATAACAATCAGTAATAACCAGAAAATCATGGCACTGAGTCCGCCATAATTAAAACGGGCCACTTCGGCCACCGGTGCTGCCGCATCCTGCGCCTGAGCACTAAAGGTAAGCAGCGAAAGCATCGCCATGGTTACCACCGGCAAGGCGGCTCCTGATTTTTTTCTGCGGAGAGTTTCCTTTCCTAATGTAATCAATACATTACCCATACCCCATATCACAAAAGCCAGGATGATGGTAACAAAAATCATTAAGGCTGCCAGTAAGTTTCCTGAACCTCCGCTGCTCGCGGGTTGTGCAGCATCCTGTGCAAGCACGGGTTGAGCCAGCAAAGCCAGTGCCAGCATCCATTTGAATCTTGTAAGAATATTATTGCGTTGCATAAACAGCTATTAGTTTTTATGGTTGGTTGATTCTTGTTCATCGTCTAATGGAATTTCAGACAACAACTTAACGGTAGACTTTTTCATGCTGAGTACATACACCGTCAGCACTACAAAAAACAGGAAGAAAATGAGGAGAGATATGATCGGATAAATCTCCGCTCCTGCTATGGTTTCTGTGTATTGTTTTATGAATTTAAACATGGTGTATGATTATTGAGGTTTTGAAATATCAGTACCCAGTCTTTGCATATATGCAATCATGGCAATCACTTCCTTATTAGGAGCTACCCTGATACTATCCATTAATAGATTGAGTGAAATAGCCTTCGCCTGTGTCATGAGTTCAGCATTAGCATGTTGATCATATCCTTTCGGATATGGAACGCCTAACTTTTGCATGGCCCTGATTTTTGCAGGTGTGGAACTGGTATCCAGGTCATTGGTTAATAGATGCGGATAAGCCGGCATGATTGACCCCGCACTGATAGACGATGGTTCCCGGAAATGCCTGAAATGCCAGCCATCCGTTTTCTTAAGGTTTCCGGCACCTTCACGTGCCAGATCAGGCCCTGTACGCTTACTACCCCACTGGAATGGGAAGTCGTACACAAACTCACCTGCCTTCGAATATTCTCCGTAGCGTTCAGTTTCGCTTCTGAACGGACGAATCATTTGTGAGTGACAGGTATAACATCCTTCTTTTACATATAAATCACGTCCCTGCAACTCCAGTGGTGTATAAGGCTTCACACTGCTAATGGTAGGGATATTTGATTTCACCAGGAAGGTAGGCACAAACTCTACAATTCCTCCAATTAAAATAACGATTAAGCTTCCGATGAGCATTTGCACCGGCCTTCTTTCCAGCTTATGATGCCAGTGTTCTTTTGTATGACTCTCTGCCAATGGTGCGAGTGGGGCTGCTTCTGCTGCTTCATTATCCACCAAACGGCCTTGCTTCACTGTTTTGTATAGATTGTATACCATGATGAACGCACCAATCAGGTACAGCGTACCACCAAATGAGCGCATGGCATAGAATGGTTCAAGATAGGTTACCGTTTCAAGGAAAGAATATTTCAACTGACCGCTTTCGGTGAACTGCTTCCACATACTGCTTTGGGTAAAGCCGGCCCAGTATAACGGTACCGCGTAGAAGACAATCCCCAGTGTTGCCAGCCAGAAGTGCATGCCGGCTAACTTTTTAGAGTACAGGCTGGTACAGAAAATTTTTGGAATAAGCCAGTAGAGGATACCAAAGGTGAGCATTCCATTCCAGCCCAGGCCCCCAACGTGTACGTGCGCTACAATCCAATCGGTATAATGGCTGATGGCACTTACTGATTTCAAAGACAGCATAGGGCCTTCAAACGTAGCCATACCATAAGCGGTAACAGCTACCACCATAAATTTCAGATTCACATCATCCCTCACCCTGTCCCATGCGCCACGAAGTGTCAACAATCCGTTGATCATACCACCCCAGCTTGGGAAGATGAGCATCACGGAGAATACAACTCCAAGCGATTGCGCCCAGTTAGGCAATGCAGTGTATAATAAGTGATGCGGACCTGCCCATATATACAGGAAGATTAACGACCAGAAGTGAATGATAGAAAGCTTATATGAGTAAACCGGACGGTTAGCCGCTTTCGGAAGGAAGTAATACATCAATCCGAGATATGGCGTTGTAAGGAAGAACGCTACCGCATTATGACCATACCACCATTGAACCAATGCATCCTGCACGCCTGCATACCAGGAATAACTTTTAAAGAAAGAAACCGGCAACTCAAAGGAGTTCACGATATGCAACACCGCTACGGTAACAAATGTGGCGATATAGAACCAGATAGCCACGTACAGATGGCGCTCCCTTCTTTTCAGGATGGTGGCAAACATATTCCACCCGAACACCACCCAAATTAATGCAATGGCAATATCTATCGGCCATTCCAGTTCAGCGTATTCTTTACCGCTCGTCATCCCCAGCGGAAGTGAGAGGGCCGCCGCGGCAATGATGAGCTGCCATCCCCAAAAGTGAATTTTTGTAAGGGCATCGCTATACATCCTCGCCTTACACAAACGCTGAAGGGAGTAATAAACCCCCATGAAAATACCATTGCCCACAAATGCAAAAATGACTGCATTGGTATGCAACGGACGAAGTCTGCCGAATGAACCATATTCAGTTACATTCAGTGAGGGAAATACAAGTTGTAAGGAAACATACAACCCTACCAACATTCCGATTACACCCCAGAATACGGTGGCATAAGCGAAATTTTTTACAATCCGGTTATCGTAATAGAATTTTTCTACCTGCATGGTTTTGGTTTTGGTTTTATTTAGCTTCTTCTGTTTTGTTTTTTTCTTTTGATTCGTTTTCAAACAACATCCTTACCGAGGGTGTATAATCATCATCATACTGACCAGATTTTACACTCCATAAAAAAGCCGCCAGAAAACTTCCGGCAACTACTAAGCTTATGGCGATCAGGAGAAATAATGCACTCAAGGAGAATGTATTTAAAGGTTCAAAATTAGTTTTGTGTACTTCTTACTTATATGATGCACATCATGTATTTTCTTGAGGTTTGTCATGACATTGTCTACAAACCACTTTTTTCAGCTTTCCACTTAGCCAGCATCGTGGCCATCAACACCAGGGTAATGCTACTGGCCGGCATCAGGATGGCCGCTATCATGGGTGAAAGCAGCCCCTGAACAGCGAACGACAACCCTACCACATTGTACAATATCGATACGATAAATCCGGTGGCTACCATCCCTCTGGCCTTTCTGGCATACTTTAAAAAAGAGGATAATCTGTGCAGCATGTTTCCCTGTAATATGGCATCGCATGCCGGGGTAAACCGTGTGGAGTGGTCATTCACAGCAATCCCCACATCACTTTGCATCAGCGCCCCGGCATCGTTTATCCCATCGCCCACCATCAGCACTTTTCTCCCCTGCTGTTGTAAGCGGGTGATGTAGGATAATTTATCCGACGGATTCACATTAAAGTTTAACTGAACAGAAGGGCCCATTACCTGTTGCAGGCGGTTTTCTTCCGCATTGTTATCTCCTGACAACAAATGCAACTGATACCCACTCTCCTGTAACTGATTAATCAATTCACTGAAGCCTTGCCGGTACTTATTTCCTACTTCAAAATATCCTTTGTTGCGGTCGTTAATCTTTACATACACCCTCGAACCGTTGTTTGTATGGCTGCTGAAGCCATTGGTAAAACCCGTAAAAGCTGCTGACCCTAAGCGTACCTGTTCAGTATCCATCACTGCGGTAATGCCGCTGCCCGCTTCTTCTTTAAATGAGTTCAGCATAATGGCTTCCTGCGGGGCTTCGGGTAAACTGGCATACACCAGCTTGCTGAGGGTATGCGATGAGTGAGCGGCTGTCTGGCGAACCAGCGCCCTTTCCTTACGGGACAACTGTTCACCTTCATAATGAACGGCAGACACATCCGATTCGGTTAAGGTGCCTGTTTTATCAAACACAATCGTATCTACCCGGGCAAGGGTTTCGATGACACCTGCATTTTTCAGATAGAGCTTATTCCTGCCCATTTGGCGCACCATCCCGCCAAAGGTGAAAGTGGATGTTAACAGTAGTGAACACGGGCAGGCCACGATGAGTACTGCGGTTACCGCCGGAAACACTTTTGAAAAATCGTTCACATACCAATATACAAAGGTGAGTGTGGCAATAGTAAGCAATACAGCCGTGAAATAACGGCTCCAGGGATGTACAAAGGATTCGTTCGTGTGCTTCCGGCCTTTCAGCGTGAGTTTGTTCCACAATTCAGTGATGTAACTTTGTGATGGATCTTTAATGGCCTGCAACACAATTTTTCCTCCCGTTTGCCTGCCCCCCGCATATACAATATGACCGCTTTTAACTTCTACCGGCCGGTTTTCACCACTTACAAAACTATAATCAATCAGGGCTTCCCCTTCCTTCAGCAACGCATCAGCAGGTATCATTTCATCATTCCGGATAACAATTTCCTCTCCCTTTTGCAACTGAGTAAGCGGCACATTCACCTCCGATTGGTTACGGATAACGGTTACGCCTAATGGAAAATAAGACAGGTAATCGCGGTCGAACGACAGCGACTCATAGGTCATATCCTGAAACCAGCGCCCTACCAGCATAAAAAAGATTATACCGGTGCCTGAATCCAGAAAGCCCGTGCCGGTGCCTGTGAGGATTTCATAGTAGCTGCGCCCAAAAGTCATAACGATGGCCAGCACAATAGGAATATCAATATTCAGGTCGCGCTGACGAATTCCGGCCCACGCCTGCTTAAACAAATCAGACGCGCCATAAAACACAACGGGTATCGACAGGATAAAGCTCAGCCACATAAATGTTTCCCCCAATCCTTTTTCAGCGATATGACCGGAAGAAAAGTAATCGGGTAAACTCAGCATCATGATATTGGCAAAGCAAAAACCCGACACGCCGATTTTATATAACTTGTTTCTCCTCACCGTTGAAACCGGCTTCTTCTGCTGTTGCACATCATTTAAGGTGATATGAGGTTCATACCCGATAAACGCCAGTAACTCCACCACTTTTCTGAGAGATATCTGATGCGGATTGAAAGTAACCAGTACTTCTTTGCGTTGGAAGGAAGTGGTAGAGGAAAGAATACCGGGCTCAATGCGGTGTAAATTTTCAAGAAGGTAAATACATGAAGAACAGTGCATTTGAGGCAGACTAAAAGTAACATGCATCAAATCGCCGCTGTCAAACTGAATCAGTTTTTGAATCACTGAAGGGTCATCCAGGTAAGCGAAACGATCACTCCTGAACTTACCCTTTACCTTGATGCCCGGATTCTTATCGAAATCGTAATAACTGCATAAATTATTTTCATCCAACAAGAGATAAACCTGTTTGCAACCGGTACAACAGAACATTTTATTATCCGACATCACCGGATCAGTACATTCATCTCCGCAATGAAAACAAGCCTTTGACTCTGCCACTTTTGCCATGCTGAACATTAAAGTGTAAAATTAAAACGGCGGGGGACGGATGTTTATGATTTCAATCAACTTTGTTGCTGATAACCATTCCACTAAATCTGATTGAATGTACAAAATATTTTAAAAAACACATAATAATGCAGTGAGGAAACACTTTCTGACTGATGCATTTTACCGGTTCAACCTGAGTGCCATTCAACTGATAAGGGTCACTTGAAATACGCGTCATTACTGATTTACATCATATTATAATTTTACATCCCTCTCTATCTTTCGCCCATAAATTTTAATACCAAAATTGCATGTTATGAAACAAATCCTATTTGTACAATGTATTGCAGGCCTTATGATTATGGCATCCTGCAATCAGCAGGATGCATCGAAAGCAGATGCAACCGCAACATCGCCGGAGAGCGGCACTACTGTCGGGCAGTCCGCTGTTCAGGATGACGAATCCCAAAAAAATGTAGTTCAGGTAGCCATTGGCAGCCCTGATCATTCCACTCTGGTAAAAGCAGTTCAACAGGCCGAACTGGTGGACGCGCTGAGCAATGCAGGTCCGTTTACTGTATTCGCCCCAACCAATGAAGCTTTCAACAAACTGCCGGCAGGTACACTCGATGGTTTAATGAAGCCTGATCAGAAGAGTGCTCTTTCAAACATCCTGGAATACCACGTATCGCTGGGAGTGTTTAAACCTGAAGCACTGACTGACGGACTTTCATTGGGTCAGGTAAATGGTGGCAACGTTACCATCAGTGTAAAAGATGGAAATGTATATGTAGGGGATGCGCGTGTAGTTGCATCGGTACCTGCATCCAACGGAATCGTGCACGTAATTGATGCGGTCTTACTACCCCCTTCTAAATAAGGATAATCTCCTGAATCCACACACCGTTTCTCTACAAGGAAACGGTTTTTTTATGTGGTAAACTGAATAAATAAAATAATTACTCCCCGTGGTTGTGCAACGTCAGGATATATTCAAATTCCTTTTCTGTACACAATGATTCGATCAACGGAAACAGCACACGATCTTCTTTGCGAATATGATTATACAGCGCGTGCCCCAGGGTATTCAACGTTTCAACAGAAACTTCCGGGGCATTCAGTAACTGAAATTGACTGGCGAGATCTTCATGCTCGGCCAGAATTTCTGCAGCAAGGGGTTTGAGTTCTGTATAATGACTAAGGTAATCCAGTATTTTTTCTTCTGTTTGAAAGTGATCACGAATTCCATCCTCAAAGCAGCTGAGCGCATACGCCGCTTTCTCTGACGGGGTGGATGGCATGCCTTTGTAATCCCGCACATTGCTTTTTAGCAGCTGAGCCAGGATCAGATTTTGATGATGCTCGTGTGATAAAGGAATGAGGGATGTATGTCTTTTCATTACAAATCTTTTCTTTTAAACTTCCGGAGTGTGATGAACAATGGAATGAAAGCCCACATCAGCATTACCGCTATAGCTATCCAAAATCCATATTGGGTTCCGAAGAAATTCCGGAAAATTGCTCCGGTGTATCCCATCATGGCGGATACATCCATCTTCAGCAATACCAGTATCCTGCTCAAATCAATAGGGTTCAGTGCACTCACGCCCACCATTGCTTTTTCGAGTGGATAATCTGAAAACTGATACAGGATAAACAAAATCAATCCGTCGAACAACAGTGAAAAATACAACCACAGCAATATCACCCAGCCGATGCCTTTGGCTTTATCGCGGGCATACACCGCCGTGAGTAAAGCAACAGAAACAAATATCAACGTGAGCAAAACGCCCATCCCCATCATAGTAATCCCGGTAGATGTGGGTTCAAACAGCAGTATGGGAATTCCAGTACCGATTAAAAATGCTACCACCATAGAAAAGGATAAGCCAGTAAACATACTGAGTAGAATGGTGCTGCGTTTGATTGGCTGACTCACGAGCAATTCAATAAACTCACTGCTGTTGTACACATATATAGCGGAGAACAGGATGCATACCAGCGGAACCACAATAAGGATAATATTCAGCAGGCTCAATAAACCTTTGGTAGACTGATCTTCCAGATTGAAGATACTCATGGTGATTGCCAGTAAAAACAAAGTATATCCAATCACAATTTTATTGCGCAGGATATCTATTATTACATATTTTATAATCTTTTGCACTGCTTACATTTTAGAAATGATACTTGCCATTACACGGGTGAGACGATCTTCGCTGGTTTCAGCGCGAAGTACATCCACCTTTTTATGAAAACGGCACTGACCGTCTTGCATATACATTACCTCAGTAACCATTTCATCCAGTTCACTCAGCACGTGTGAGGTAATCATGATCAGTTTATTTTTTTGCTTCTCTCGGATGATTTTCTGTTTCAGTATTTCAGCCGCAACAGGATCGAGCCCTGCAGTGGGTTCATCGAGTATCAGCACATCCGGATTGAACAGAAAGGCCAGCGACGCACTCACTTTCTGGCGTGTTCCTCCCGAGAGGGTACGCATGCGTTTATGAGCCATCTTGTTCAACTCGAAAGCTTCAATCAGTTCATCATCGGTTTCAGATGATTTCATTTTACGGATATCCTTCATCATACTCAATACCTGCCCGATGCTCATATTATCGGGATACCGGCCGATCTGGGGCATATACCCTATGCGGCTCCGGTAGTTCCAGTCGTGCAGGATGTTCTTTTCATTGAATGTAATGAATCCGTTATCGGGAACCACCATGCCCAACAGAGATTTGATGAAAGTGGTTTTACCACTTCCGTTCGGGCCAATCAGCGCTACACATTCTCCACGGAGTAATTTAACCGACACATTATCGAGAGCTTTCAGCCTGCCAAATTTTTTACTCACATTGCTCGCTATAATCATAATTTCAAAGGTTTCATCATCGGAGATTCATCTTTCAGATTCTCCGGTGTAATGGTAGGAATCATTTTTTCTGTTCTGTCTAACAAGGTCGCCATAAAACTCCTGATCAATATCATGGCTGGTGGATTCTTTTCAATAACCATCGAAAATAAACTCACCGGCCTGTAGGGCACATCGCCTTCACCATTACGGTTCAAATCATAGCCTTCATATTTATCCCAGTAATTGTTTTTAAAGTGATTGAGTACGAGGCTACCATTGGTACCTACATCAAATGTATTCGAGAGAAAATTACATCGGGTAACATTAACATCCATACAACTGGCCATCAGTTTCATGGCCCAGCCATTTAATTCAAAATTGTTCTCCTTCATGGAGATTCGGCTGGCTCCTTCCAGATAAATACCCACAGTGTTTTTTTGAAAATGATTGTTTTCAATTTTACAATCGCTCATTTCTTTCAGCAGCAATCCATAGGCTGCATCGCCCCAGTTGTCTTTAAACACATTGTAGCGCATCTCAACCCGTTGCGAGTACATTACCGCCACGCCTGCACCGTTATCAGAAAACACATTGGCATAATAATGATTATCATGTGAAAACATAAAGTGCAAACCGTAACGCAAATTACCTTCAGAAATATTTTCTGTAATGTTGGAGCGGGTTGCAAACTCAAGGTAAATGCCATCGCGGTGGCCCTGAATTAAATTACCACTGATTTGCAGGGAATCGCTTTTCCAGGCATGTATGCCATTGCCGCTTTGTTGTTCTGTTTTTTGGGAAGAGTATACCCGGTTGCGTAAGATGTTGCAACGTGAACCATACTGAATGTAGATACCGAAAAAAGTTTCTTCCAGAATGTTATTTTGAATGGTAACATCGTTGGCATCGTACACTTTAATGCCTCCCATATCCTTGATGCTGGAAACACCCGATCGAATAACCCTCAGTCCCTCCACCCAAACGCCGTGCGCTTTAATAGATAACACTTCATACTTTTTCTCTCCATCGAGTGTGGGAAACTGCACGCCTTTCAGCGTAATGCGTTTATCGATGATGATATTCTGTTCCTGATACAATCCGGGATATACATAAATAACGTCGCCGTCTACCGCAGCCTGAAGTGCACTTTTTATGGTAGTATAGGGCATACCCTTGCCCACTTTCAGGATGGCAGTACTTCCGGTTTTAAATATCAGGCAACATAATAAAACGATAAAAATCTTTTTCATTGTAACAGGTCCTCCCATTGAACTATTTCTCCCTGCATTTCTTTTTGCACTTCATCAAGCAATTCACGGGTTTTAAAAGCAGCCACATTACCACGCATCGGGCTGTTCAGATTATCACTCATTAGCAAAAAAGCCTGTTTAACCGGAATCAGTTCGGGTGGCGCATTGAATGAGGCTAAGTAAAGTTCCTGAATATTATCTTTTGGCACTTCGTTGGATGCCACAAAACCTGTAAGGCAGCGGCTGTCGTCGAACTTGTACACCCTGCCCTTTTTAGTGAGCAATTCAGCTCCGAACCGCGAATCGCTGATGGTCATTTTACAACTGTAACAGGCATCCTTACCATAAGCAATGGGTTCAGGACCGGTATTGCAACTGCTCATCAGGAAACACATAGCGGCCATACTCAGTGCTACCGGTTGTTTCTTTTTTTTGTTTTTGCGCCATTCAATCAGTAAACACAGCAATGCAAGTGCACCGGCTCCAACAAAAATCCATCCTCCTGTAGCCGGTATGGAGTAGGCTTCAAAATTGAGCAATTGCTTATATCCAATCAGTGGCGGCTGATACGACATCCCCGGAACTTTAATGGCGGCATTCGGATCAAGGTTGTGTCCGTAATCGTATTCCCATCTCCAGAAATCAACCATGGCCACAATACCAAACAATACAAAGGTGATGAACAATACGTTTAGCCAGCGGCGGCGGCCCAGAAGGCCTACGAGCACAAAGGCAACGGAAAAGAAAACAATGATACCGGGTAAAATTTTAAACTCAACGAAGTCTTCATCTCTCAACACCTTCATCCCAATGTAGTGATTCAGGCCATTGATGATATCCACGTTTCCACCCAGTTTGTTCGCATAAATGTACAAACTCAGTCCTTCAGGATATTGAGGGGCCACCAAATCAATCCTCCACATCGGCACAAATAAAATCACCAGCAGTGCCAATCCGCTCAAAATGAGCAAACCCCTTGAAATGCCTGTCAGTTTATTTTGTTTCATAATTGTAAATCTACAAGATTAAAAAAATGACCCATGATGAAGTTCCTACCGGGCAGTAACATCACGCAGGTAAAAAATCATCATGGGTTCTTAGCAATCACCATCAGACAGGTGGTATGCAGACCCTCAACATGCTGCACAACACCTTAGCAAACTATATGGCGAACATATATCTACTTCCCGGTATGGAAGGTAAGCGGCACATTACTACCGGCAGGGGATACACGAATATATCCGGTCATCTCCTGGTGCAATGCACTACAGAAATCGGTGCAATACATCGGGAAGATACCCACTCTGTCCGGAACCCATTTCAACGTAGTTGTTTCACCCGGCATAATCAGCAGTTCTCCATTATTAGCTCCTTTGATAGCAAAACCATGAGGCACGTCCCAGTCTTGTTCCAGGTTGGTTACGTGGAAGTACACCTCATCTCCCATTCTGATTCCCTCAATGTTATCAGGAGTTAAATGCGAGCGAATGGTAGTCATGTACACATGTACTTTGTTTCCTTCGCGTATAACTTTTGCGTCTGCTTCACTCTTGGTTGCGCGTGGATGCTCATTTGTTTTGATATCAAAGAATTTTAGTGAACGACCTTTGATTACGTCTGCAGCTGCAGCCTGAGCGTAGTGTGGTTCGCCAATGGTTGGGAAATCCAGGATCAACTGCATTTTATCTCCACTGATATCAAATATCTGGGCGCTTTGAGACAATTCCGGACCAGTAGGCAGGTAACGGTCTTTGGTAATTTTGTTATAAGCTACCAGGTACTTATCGTTTGGCTTTTTGCTGTCACCGCCGGGAATCATCAGGTGACCCACAGAATAGAAGGTAGAAGCACGATCCAACACTTTCAGGTCTTTGATGTTCCATTTAACCACTTCACTGGAAACGAACATGGAAGTGTAAGCATTTCCTTTAGAGTCGAACTCAGTGTGTAACGGACCAAGGCCTGGTTTCTGCACTTCACCGTACAACGCTGATTCGTATTTTACTACTGGGATACCTTCGTATTCACCTTCAAAATCTTTTGCAGCAATGGCCTTTTGTAATTTATCGAAACTAAACACCGGAATCAGGGCAGCCAGTTTACCGCTACCTACGATGTATTCTCCGGTAGGATCCACATCGCAACCGTGTGGAGATTTAGGACAAGGAATCAGATACACCAGCTCAGGATGATCTTTCACATCAATCACCACCACTTCATTTTTAATGGTAGAAGTAGCAGTGTGTGATTTTTCATCCCAGCGATTGCTGGCATAACGAACAGCTTGCTTTTTACCTTTACCGGCTTTCACCAGTTCTTCAGCTTTTTTCCAGTTTACAGCCATGATGAAGTCTTTGTCGTTCTTAGAGGCATTCACTTCAAGCAATGTATTAGCCTGTTCTGAATTATAGCAACTGAAGAAGAACCAGCCGTGTGATTTTCCTTTACCTGCGTGGCTTAAGTCGAAATTCACACCCGGGCATTGTAACTGGAAGGCAATATCCATGTTACCATGCTCTTTATCTACACTGATAAATGTAATAGCACCTTTGAAATTTTCTTTGTAGGTGTTGATAGGCACATCACCGTTATCAAAGTCCATAGGTACGCTAAAACGGGTACCGGCTACCACATACTCTGTATTTTCTGTAATGAAAGGAGAAGAGTGGTTACCACCGCTGTTAGGAATTTCCAGAATTTCCGCTGTACGGAATGTAGTCAAATCTACTCTGGCAATACGGGGTGTGTTGTTACCGTTTCCGAAAGCCCAGCGTCCGTCAATTTCGCCATTGGTTTGCGATAATTGTACGTGGTGTAAATCATCCCAGGGCACCATACCGTGAGAGGTATTGAGCATGGGTTTGGTTTCTTCACTGTATCCCCAACCTTTTTCAGGATCTACGGAGAACACCGGAATAACGCGTAACAATCTGCCACTGGGTAAACCATACACAGAAAGTTGTCCGCTGAAACCACCGGAAACAAAGTTGTAAAATTCATCGTACTTGCCCGGGGCAACATACGCTTTAGCACCGGCATCTCCGCTTACGGCAGTCCCGGCATTTTTGGGCTTACAGGCCCCCAGCAGTAAAACCGCTGCAAGTGTCGCTAAGGACAACGTTTTAAATGGTATTTTTTTCATGACTGTAATGGGTATTTTGTTTTTAAAGTTTAGACAAGCATCTGCCATCTGGCATCATGCCATTCATTTTATATACTAAGTTTAGTTTGTTCTGATTGAATACAGTAATTACTTCACACCATCATTCTGACGCATAAATTCATATACCTCACGGGTTTCATTATCGTTCAGATTTTGATTGGGCATGCGTACCAGACAAATTTCCAACTGTGCCTGAGCTTTGGGATCTTTATCCAACATCACATCCGGGTTGGTAGTAAAGTTCATAATCCAGGCAGCCGAATTGCGTAATGTCACACCTTTCCAGCCCGGCCCTACCAAACGCTCGTCGGTTAATTTATGACAACTGGCACATTTCATGGAATATACTTTTTCACCGGCAGCAGCTAATGCAGGATCTAATGTTTCCGGCACAACTACATCTTTGAATTTCCCTTCGCCACGTTCAGGATCGTAGGCAGGTGCACCCGTTGAAGTAGTAGGGGTTTCTGAAGTTCCGGCAGACTCAGCAGGTTTAGAATCACCCTGATTACCACTGCAGGCAAATAAAATAACCGATACAATGGTTGCTGTTAAGAATGTACGTTTCATACGCTGTTAAATTTTGATATACAAGATTACTACGCATTATAGCGAAAGCGTATGCGTTGAATCATAAAATAGACCGTAAAATGTTGACCGCGCAATTTTTTCACTCCATAATCACGTATAAATCAATACCATAAAGGCTTTCAGCCGATTCAAACCTTCATCATGCATGGCTATGATTATTCTCATCTTACAATCGATGTATGATCATTCGCAAGTTTTTTGTAAATTGGACAAACACATCTTATTTTGCTGGTTATGATTGATCTGGATTTACTATTTCAATGGGGAGCTATTACCAAGAAGGTGGTAGCGGAAGAAAAGGTGGTTGAAGAAGACCATCCCTCTTATTATTACTATCAATTGCTGGATGGTCGACTTAGAGCGGTGAATATCAATGAACAGGGAAAAGAATATCTGCAGTACATTGTAAACCCCGGTGAAACGTTTGCTGAAATCCCCCTGGTGATTCCCACTACGTTTCAGATTACTGTGATTGCAGATGTGCCTTCAGAGATTGTGAAATTACCCAGAGACCGGTTTGAAACTTTATTAACCAGCCAACCTCATTTGCAGGCCGAACTGAGTAAAGTACTCGCCAACCGGCTAAGGTTGAAGTATATTATCACGAAAGAACTGTGCAACCACAATCCGCAACACAGTATTTTATCTTTATTGGAATATCTACAAAATGAGGGCAAACACATCTGCAAAGCGTGTAATAAAGTGGAACTCACCCGGCAACAAATTGCCGACATGCTGGGTCTGCGCGTTGAAACTGTAATACGTGCTATCCGTGATTTGTACGACCGTGAATTGCTTGTCATCCAAAACGGCAAAGTGTTTTACCCGGCCAGGGTGAAATCATCCTAGCTGTTGCAAAACCTGTAACACATGCGTTTGTGGCTTAAACTCTCATTCATCAATCTGCTCATTGTAAGTTTACTGGGAGTAGTATTGCGGTACAAAATCGCTTACGCGTTACCGTTTGTAGATCAGAAATTTTTACTGCACGCACATTCTCATTTTGCCTTTACCGGATGGATTACGCAAACCCTGATGATACTGATGGTTCAGAATCTGATTTCACGGGGCATCCCAAACGCATTCAAACAATATAACGCGCTGTTGATACTGAATACCATCAGTGCTTTCGGCATGTTGCTGAGTTTCCCGTTTCAGGGCTATGGAGCTGTATCCATTTCATTCTCCACACTTTCCATAGTGGTTTTCTTTGCCTTTGCATATTGTTACATGCTGCACCTGAAATCACTGCCGGCGCACCCACAAAACCGCTGGTTGTACGCTTCCCTGTTGTTTAACATCCTCTCCTCCATAGGTACTTTCTATCTCGCGTATCTGATGATCGGACAATCAGGAAGTCAAAAACAATATTTATCTGCCGTGTACTTCTTTCTGCACTTTCAGTATAACGGATGGTTCTTCTTTGCATCCATGGGATTGCTCATTCCAACCTTACTTCGTTTACACATTAACGTGAATGTATTGCAGGGTGCATTCCGGATATTTTTTGCCGCTTGCATACCCGGATATTTGCTCTCGGTGTTGTGGCTTCCCATGAGCAACTGGATTTACTGGATTGTAGTACTGGCAGCTGTTGCCCCACTCTATGCATGGGCCCGATTATGGCTGGATATACGAAAACACAGCCACCGATTCGATGAAGTATTCGGAAAAACGGCCAAGTGGTTACTGGCAGCAGTATCCCTCGCACTCACTATTAAATTATTGTTGCAGGCAGGATCGGTGATACCGTCTCTTTCAAAAATATCCTACACCTACCGGCCTATCATTATCGGTTACCTGCACCTTATCCTGTTAGGCATATTCACTTTGTTTTTATTGGCACATATTATCCAGCATCAATTGTTGCATTTTAAACGCATGGCAAACATTGGACTGATCATATTCACCGTGGGGATTGTACTCAACGAACTGGTACTGATGCTTCAGGGAGGATCTTATATGAATTATGTGAGCCTGCCTTACTTCAATGAAGTGTTGTTGGGTGTGGCACTCGTTATGTTTACCGGACTTGCACTGCTGAATGCGGGAACGAGCGTCAAGAAAACCGATGGCGTGCCTTGCCATTCTTCATAGTACTGCTTTCTCTTTTATAGATCTAGTTCTTATATAATTTGCCTGATATACTTGCTACGCCGGATTATCATAGATAGTAAGAGAGAAAGTAAAACACCGGCAATGGTTACTGCTATGAACTTAATATTAGCATTGAGCGAAAGATTAATGATGCCATACTGCAATACAATAACGATAAATAAATGTAAAAGGTATATGCCATAGGAATTCGCTGATATTTTTGAAACCAGTGCATTTGTGTTGTTGCCAAAGGTTTTGAAAAAAGCAAGAATGCCCATGCTGATGCCGATACACATTACTGATTCAATAAACGATTCAGTTATCCAATAATTTTTTATTGTATCAGACAAATACATTTGAACGGCATAGGCGAAAACGGCAAAACCAAAAAAAGCTACGCTCTGTTTACCCGTTAACTGATTCAGCCAATTAGCATGATTAAAAAATGTACCTGCTAAAAACAGCAAAAAATACTGAGGCAGGTGAGCCGGTTCCACCGGTATGAGCCAGGTCCGCCAGACGTCTATCGGATATTTCAATCGTATCGCAGCACATAAGATTGTTAGAATCACTACAAAAATTAAAATATGCCGAACCCTTAATGGGGCAGCATTTTTTGCAAGGCTGATAAATTTTTTATAAAAAAAAATAATGTAGATGATTGAAAAGGCAAGTAATGAGGCTACAAACCAAAGATGCCCAGTAGCAATCGGCGGCTTGTGCAGGTAAGTGTCGGCAAAGAAACTGAATACATTATGGTTGCTTTCTGCAAAATAATAGTTGAATGGAAGAAAGACGAAGAATGTGAAGAATAGTAGTGGTATGCCCAGCCTCTTTAGCCGGTCATTCATGAATGCAGCGTTTGATTTCTTTTTGATACTGAAAACCATAAAGTAGCCGGAGATAAAAAAATAAAGCCCCATCATGTAAGATGCATTTATAAAAAAGAAATTTCTCAACCAATCTGCTTTGAAAAGATCGTTAACAACCCAAACTCCTCCGGTAGGTCCATAGGCTTGAGCAGCATGGTGTGCCACTACGAGGCAGGTAAGAAAAACTTTAATATTATCTATATAAACTATGCGTTTGCTACTCATTTTTCAGGTTGCATTTTTTAGTAACCAATAGTATTGTTTCTTACAGTAAATGTATTTACCTGGGTAAATTCCAGACGAAATGGATATAACCTTTTCCTATATTGAAAATACCTATAAGGCTTAATGTATAACTTATCAAATTTTGGATCATACTTTTTGCAAGCTATGTTTTTTATATTTATATATGTTGATATTCCACATGAATAAAATTCAAATAAATAATTCTTTAGCTAATTTCATAATATTTCTGATAACACCAATGCTTAGAGACGAATGGGAATAGTTAGCCATTTTTCATTTTTAATGAAACTGTAATAGGGCAAGGTATAATACTCCCCAAAATTCAGGCCATCGAGTTAGTTAAATATTTCTCACCTT